>ENA-ORQX01000979-ORQX01000979.1-human-gut-metagenome-genome-assembly--contig:-NODE-979-length-19611-cov-3.498415_pt1 | contig 19611 bp, 21 predicted proteins | sample MGYA00242170_ERZ509124 | MGnify/ENA primary metagenome ERZ509124 (study PRJEB26280, sample SAMEA2338647) | human gut metagenome | biome: human gut; feature: human-associated habitat; material: faeces... | reverse complement strand
GATACACCAGATGGCAGACCGATATTATGATCGTCACAGTTATATTGTTGATTATCTTATTCCAGATATTCCAGACAGTTGGAATGAAACTGGCAGATAAGTTTGATCATAGAAAGTAAAGAGGAGATATTAAAAAAGGAGGATTCATTTTATGAAAAAAAGAGTATTATCAAGTATTTTAGCAGGAGTTTTAGCAGTCAGCGTATTTGCCGGATGCGGAAGCAAAACAGAAGACAACAGCCAGTCAGCAGCAGATAACAGCACAACACCTGCAACAGAAGCAGCCGCAGAAGAGTCTACAGAAGCAGCAGGCGGCACAGTGGAATCAAAAGGAACAATTAAAGTAGCAGCATCTGCAACACCACACGCAGAGATCTTAGCAGCAGCAAAACCTATTTTAGCTGAGCAGGGATGGGACTTAGAGGTTACAGAGTTTGATGATTATGTATTACCAAACGAAGTTGTAGAGAGTGGTGAGATGGATGCAAACTACTTCCAGCACGTACCATATCTTGACAGTTTCAACGAGGAGAAAGGAACTCACTTAGTTGAAGTTGGAAAAATCCACTACGAGCCATTCGGAATTTATCCGGGAACAAAGAAAGATCTCTCTGAGTTAGCAGACGGCGATACGATCGCAGTACCAAACGATACCACAAACGAAGCAAGAGCATTATTACTGTTACAGGACAACGGCATCATCACTTTAAAAGACGGCGCCGGATTAGAGGCAACTGTCAACGATATCGCTGAGAACCCGCACAACATAAAGATCGAAGAGCTCGCAGCAGAACAGGTAGCAAGAGTGGCACCGGAAGTTGCATTCGTTGTATTAAACGGTAACTACGCATTACAGGCAGGTTACTCTGTAGCACAGGATTCCTTAGCATACGAGACATCTGATTCTGAGGCAGCAAAAACATATGTAAATGTCATCGCTGTAAAAGAAGGAAACGAGAACAACCCTGGCATCCAGGCACTTGTAAAAGTATTAAAATCTGATGACATCAAGAAATTCATTAACGATACTTATGATGGAGCAGTTATTCCGTTTGAGGACTAATTGAGACAGAAAGTTTTTAGGCTTTATAGATAAGTCGATGGAAAACATAGCAGAATGATAGATACCGGATAAAGAACGCAGAAAGTTTTGGAACTGCGTCTTTATCCGGTATTTTTTTGTGGTAGTGGTTTATAAATTTTTCATAATAAAATGATTGAGATGTGTTTTTTGATGTAGTATATTATGAATATAGTTCTTAATAGTCAAAAATACAATTCAAAAGTAAATCAATATGGTTATCAAATGGACTGTAATGAAAAATAGAAAGGCTTATGAAAATACATTAAGTATTATTTTAGATGAACCGGATATTAAGATGGAGGAGGTTAAGGTAGAGCAGGTTATTTTAAATCGTTACGGAAAAAGGGCGATACGTTTGGATGCGTGGGGGAAAACCGTTGATAATAGGCAGATCAATATGGAAATGGAAAATAATATGCATGATGATGTGAAGAAATAACAGGATTACATTTTGAGGATGGTACAACAAAAATTTTCTTAAATATGGCAAGTAAAACTGGTTCCAAAGAGTTGATAAGTTTGTTACAATATATGAAAGATACACGATTAGATAATCCAGAAATTAAGGTAAAGGATGAACGGCTTATAGAGCTTGACAGGATTGTATCAGAGGTAAAAGAATCAGAAGAATGGGAGGCAGTGGAGATGAACATTCTTGAGGTTGGAATCAGTAATGGCGAAATGAAAAAGCTGGTTAGTATCTGAAAATACGTAATAATTAAATGAAACAAAAATCTGTCCCGGACTACAATATGGACACAATCTGTAAGAGCCTGGCTTAGACAAATTCTCCATGCAAAAATAATATAGTTTTTCTAGTACCCAGCACGAAAAATCTGATGTATATTAAAAGTATCATCAGATTTTTTTTCGTAATAGTCAGTGTTTTGATAAAGACAGATCTCACCTTATCATATGTGAAGCAGGAATCAATACATTGAAAAAATCAGTATAAAGAGAGGCAGTCACATGTTTACAAAAAACAACACCATGAACGAAATTTTAAATACAGAGCCGGTCGGACGTGTAGCCGGCAATCTGTTTCCAACCTGTTTTATGGCACGCGTACCGGTGGAACACAGGGATCATACGATGGCACAGATTGAGAAGGAAGAAACGATGGAGTGGGGAGCACCATTTTTAGCGGATGCCTTTTTAGAATGTGCAAACCTGATCAAAGAAACGGCGGAGACAAAGAAATTTAAGTACATTTCACTGTGGGGAGAAAATGATGATGTATCGGCAGGCGATAAAATGTCACACTGGAAAAACGGGATCCCGGATGCAGATTTAAATACGGAGGAAGGTGTCTGGCTGTTTACCGGTGATCCGGCTGTGGACAACGAGGCATTTGCGCATACTGCTGGCAGTGATTCCATCCCGCCTTATGAATCTGTGGCGGTTTCCAAGGAAAAAAGAAATACATCAGGCTTAAAACCGGCAGTGATCCTCTGTCCGGGCGGCGGCTATGAGATGGTATCCTTCTATAATGAGGGACTTCAGCCTGCACAGCGCATGGAACGCGATGGCGGCTATAAGGCATTTATTTTATGCTACCGGATCCGTCCGAACTACTATCCGCTGCCACAGATGGATCTTGCAAGAGCGGTTATGTATGTGCGGGCACATGCGGCGGAATATCAGGTGGATCCGAACCGGATCGTGATCGTGGGCGCATCCGCAGGCGGTCATCTCTGTGCGAGTGAGGCGCTGCTCCATGAGGAATTAAAGGAAAATGTACTGGAAAACCTTGCAAAATTCCAGAAAGCTGATATGGTAGAACAATATAGAAAAATTTCTGCCAGACCGGACACAGTAGGATTATTATATCCGGTCATCAGCTTTACTTCAGAATATCACGAGGGAAGTTATATTTATAATACAAATGAGAAACCGGGACTTCGTGAAAAATTATCGGTTGAGTTCCATATCACGTCGGATTATCCGATGACTTATGCCTATGCCAATGCGGACGATGGCTGTGTACCTGCAAGCAATACCATGCGTTTGAATGAAGCACTGGAAAAAGCAGGCGTAAAGCATCTGTGCGAGGTTTATCCGACCGGAGATCATGGAATCGGACTTGGATATCATACTTCTGCAAAAATGTGGAGTGAAAACATGCTTGCGTTCTTTGATCAAAATTTATAAAACAGGACTTTGAATTAAATTTTTCACGTTTCAGGCTGCGTATCTCCGGCGGAGGATATAAGAGAGGAATATCATATATGTTACAGGATATCAATGAAATTTCAGATGGAAAAGTATACGGCGTACATGATATGGTCCGTGTCGGCTGCAGTGACTGCGAGGGCTGTCATAGCTGCTGTGAACAGATGGGAGATACAGTTTTAGTCGATCCGTATGACTGTAAAAGATTAGAGACAGAGCTTGGGATGGGATTTGAACAACTGATGCAGTCCTGTGTAGGACTTCATGTGGAAGAGGGGCTTATCGTGCCGCATTTGAAAATGCAGGAACAGACGGATACCTGTGTATTTTTAAATGAGGCGGGAAGGTGCAGTATCCATGCATACCGTCCAGGCATCTGCAGACTATTTCCTCTGGGAAGAATTTATGAGGAGCAGGGTGTTTCCTATTTTCTACAGAGTGGTGCCTGTGAACGCGGCAAAACGAAAATCAAAGTGGAAAAATGGTTAGATACGCCGCAGTTAAAACGATATCAGCAGTTTTTGGCAGAGTGGCACAGCTTAAAAAAGAATATGCAGGAATATTTAAGCCGGCTGAATACTGAGGATGAAAAGAAAACGGTCTGCATGATGTTTTTACAGATTTTCTTTTTCCGTCCATATGAGAGCGGGCGTGACTTCTATGAGGAATGGGAGGAGCGCAGGACACAGCTTCAATCCATTCTGCCTGAATAAAATTTAATATTGTGACGCATACTGACTAAAAAAGTCAGGAGAAATCATGGAATCAATCTGGAAAAAGACGGCAGAACTGCCGGAGTTTCATACATTGACAAAAGATATCCGAACGAAAGTACTGATCATTGGCGGGGGGATGGCGGGCATTCTGTGCGCCTATTTTTTGCAGCGGTCAGGGGTGGATTACTGTCTGTTAGAGGCAGATACCATCTGCAGCGGCGTGACCGGAAATACGACAGCAAAGATCACATCACAGCACGGGCTGATTTATGACAGTCTGATCAGCAGGGCGGGAAGAGAGATCGCAGACGGTTATCTTCGCGCCAATGAACTTGCATTAAAGCGCTACAAAGACCTGGGGTGGCTCATCGACTGTGATATGAAGGAAGTCGATTCGTATGTGTTTGACCGTATGGATGCGGAAAAACTGAAACGGGAAGCGGCGGCAGTCATGCAGCTTGGATTTCCGGCAGAATATGTAGAGCAGGTGGATCTGCCGTTTGAAACTGCGGGGGCAGTCCGTTTTCCGAATCAGGCGCAGGTTCATCCGTTAAAATTTGTGGCAGCCATTGCAAAAAATCTGAACATCTATGAACATTCCCCCGTGCGGGAAATGACGGAATATTTTGCGTTGACGGATCACGGGTCGGTGGCGGCGGAAAAAGTGATCGTGGCGACACATTTCCCGTTTATCAACCGGCGCGGCAGCTATTTTGTGAAACTGTACCAGGAGCGTTCCTATGTGCTTTCCTTAAAAAATACGGAAATACCGGATGGCATTTATCTGGAGGCAAAAAAGGGCGGACTTTCCCTGCGCGGTTACGAGGATACATTGCTGTTAGGCGGAATCACCCACCGCACCGGAAAAGAGCCGGATGGATTTGAAAAATTAAGGGAACAGGCAAAACTATTTTCCGGAAGCAGAAATTACCGGGCAGTGGGCGGCGCAGGACTGTATGACGTTAGACGGACTGCCTTATATCGGCAATTATTCCTCATCGACACCGGATCTTTTTGTGGCGGGCGGATTTGGAAAATGGGGGATGACGGGCGCAATGATCTCAGCAATTGTTCTTTCGGATCTTGTGCAGGGAAGGGAAAATGAATTTGCAGCCATTTTTAATCCGTCGCGAGGTATTTTAAAGCCACAGCTTGCAATTAATATGTGGGAGGCGATGAAGGGAATTTTAAAACCGCGTGTAAAAAACAGGTGCACCCATATGGGGTGTGTTCTGCACTGGAATGCAAAAGAACAGACTTTTGAGTGTCCCTGTCACGGTTCCTGCTTTGACGCGTCCGGGGAAGTTTTAGAAAATCCGGCACGTCATAAACTGGAAAACAAATCTGATGTTTTTTAAAAAATACAAGTGGATAATTAGTAACGGAAAAGGTTGATATTCTAACAAAAAGTGCTATGATTATATCCGGCTGAAAATTGAAATTTCAGAGAAGCCTCTGAAGAAAAGGATATTTTATGAAGTACTTGAGACAATTTATGATCATTCTGTTGTTTTCATTTCTGGGAGAGCTGTTAAAATATGTGCTCCCGTTTCCGGTACCGGCAAGTATTTATGGGCTGGTTCTCTTATTTATTGCACTGGAAACAAGGATCCTTCCACTTGCAGCAGTCAAAGATGCCGGAAAGTTCATGATCGAAATCATGCCGTTAATGTTTATTCCGGCCGGTGCAGGACTCATTGATGCATGGGATGCACTACGCCCGATCTGTGTGCAGATCGTGATGATCATGGTGGTATCAACGATCGTGGTTATGATCGTGTCCGGTCATGTGACACAATTTGTGATGCGCAGGGGGAAAAGGAAAGGAGAGCAGCAATGAAAGAGTTTTTATGTGATTCCGTATTTTTTGGTGTTGCGATCAGCATTTTGGCATATGAGCTGGGTGTATTTTTGAAGAAAAAATTAAAACTGGCAGTATTCAATCCACTTCTGATCTCGATCGTTGCCGTGATCGTTTTTCTGGTTGCGTTCCATATTCCATATGAGAGTTATAATGAGGGCGCAAAATACTTAAGTTACCTTCTGACTCCGGCAACGGTTTGTTTAGCGATCCCGCTTTATGAGCAGTTCGAACTGCTGAAACAGAATGTTGCGGCGATTTTTGCAGGATTGATTTCCGGTGTTCTGACGAGTGTGATCTGTGTTCTGGTCTTGTCGCTGTTATTCCACTTTGACCATGCACAGTATGTCACGCTTCTCCCGAAGTCGATCACAACGGCGATCGGAATGGGAATCTCGGAGGAACTTGGCGGTTATGTCACAATCACGGTTGCGGTCATCATTATCACCGGTATCATCGGAAATGTGTTAGCGGAAACGATCTGCCGTGTTTTCAAAATTGAAGAGCCGGTGGCAAAGGGAATTGCGATCGGATCATCCTCACATGCACTTGGAACAGCAAAGGCATTGGAACTTGGAGAGATCGAAGGTGCCATGAGCAGCCTTTCCATTGCAGTGGCAGGTATTCTGACGGTAATCGCTGCACCGATATTTGCGACGCTGTTGTAAATATGGGGGTAGCCATGACAGATGTGCAATTTAGCAGTCAAAAACTGAAAACTATATTTGCCACCCGAATCCTGGTAGAAAAATAATGCGAAATGTGAAATCTCAGAAATGGTATTTCACATTTTTTTTTGTATTTCATATCATAATATGAAAAAGTTATGGTTGGAAATAAAGATATGTATTGTCAGAACAAAATTGTGCATACGATACAGGCAGGCGATTCCCTGTATAAATTATCGAGACAGTATCACACGACAGTGACGGAACTGATCCTTGGAAATCCGGGAGTCAATCCATATAATCTCCAGATCGGGATGCAGCTATTTATCTGCCCGGGAGAGGGATATGTGCCGCCGCAGAATCCGGGAGGCGGAAACACGGGCGGAGGAACAGGAAACGCTGGAAGCGGAACAGGAAACACCGGAAGCGGGAATATGAGCGGCGGCACAGGCAGCATGGGCGGAAACATGGGAGGAGGAACAGGAAATGCCGGAGGCAGCAACGAGACCGAATCCGAGCGTGAGGATTCCATCCTCCGTCTCAACGAGGATATGCGCCTTGCATGGTTAAATCATGTTTACTGGACCAGAATGTACCTGATGAGTGCAGTCGCAGACAATGCAGACCAGCAGGCGGTGGAAGAACGGCTGCTTGAGACTGCAGACGAGATCATGGATGTATTTGCAAGGTATCTTCCGATCGCAACGACCAGACAGCTCCGCAATCTTCTGACGGAGCATATTGAAATCGGCGGGCAGATCATTCAGGCGCTGAAAGCAAAAAATATGACTGACTATGATGCGCTGGTGCAGGAGTGGTACCGCAATGCCAATCAGATGGCAGCTCTTTTTGCGAATTACAATCCGTACTTTGAGAGCAGGGAAACAAGAAACATGCTTTTGAATCATCTGGATCTGACCAGGGAGGAGATTGAGCATCAGGTCAATGGGGAATACGAACAGAGCATTGATGTATTCCGCGATGTGGAACAGCAGGCGCTTGCGATGGCAGATTATTTTGCGAGAGGACTGCTGGCAAGATAAAACGTATAGATTGAAGCCTTCTGCTAAATGCAATTCAACTGATCATTCATTCGTTAAAGCAGATAGAACAGCTGCAGAAAAAGCCCCATGCGGTAGAGTCCGCCTTCAAACCGCATGGTGGAACAGTAGAGATGCACAGGGGATTTTCGGCGGATTAGAAAAATGCCAAAAGTAACGGAATCGCAAGATTTGCAATAAAAACAGCAATTAACTTGAATTGCCAGTAAAAAAATGTACATGCTATAATGCAATTATCAAGATTAAGGGGGAAAAAGATATGCCAATGCAGATGGGTTTCCGCTGGTACGGCGAGGACAATGACAAGATCAGCCTTGCTGATATCAAACAGATTCCGGGTGTGACGAGCATCGTGTGGGCACTGCATCATAAACTGCCGGGAGAAGTGTGGACGGTAGAAGAGATTGCAGAAGTGCAGAAACAGCTTGAGCCATATGGTTTTAATATGGACGTTGTGGAATCTGTCAATGTACATGATGATATCAAGATCGGACTTCCGAGCCGTGACCAGTATATTGAAAACTACATCCAGACAATTAAGAACCTTTCCAAATTCGGTGTCAAGGTTATCTGCTATAATTTTATGCCGATCTTTGACTGGACGCGCACGGATTTATTTCATCCGGTAGGAGATGGTTCGACAGCACTTTATTACGAAGCAAGCAAGATCCATGATGATCCGAAGGAAATGGCAGACTATATTTTAAATAATTTACATGGAATGACATTTCCAGGCTGGGAGCCGGAACGTATGGAGAAACTGGACGAGCTCTTTGCAGCTTACAAGCCGGTGACAAAAGAAGTATTGTGGGAAAACTTAAAATATTTTCTTGAAGCGCTTATGCCGACCTGTAAAGAATGCGATATCAAAATGGCAATCCACATGGATGATCCGCCATGGGATATTTTCGGACTTCCACGTCTTCTGACCTGCGAGGAAAATATTGACCGTTTCTTAAAGATGGTTGACAGCCCGTACAACTGTCTGACACTGTGCTCAGGGTCTTTGAATGCCGACCCGGGAAACAATGTGGCAGATATTGTCCGCAAGCATTGTGACCGCATTGCATTTGCGCACATCCGCAATGTAAAACATTTTCCGAATGGAGATTTTTCGGAGGCTTCTCATCGTGACTGTGATGGGGATACCGGAATCCTTGACATTTTAAAAGCATACCATGACTGCGGATTTGAGGGTTATATCCGTCCGGATCATGGACGCCACCTCTGGGGTGAAAAGCCGGGCAATGTTCGTCCGGGGTATGGCTTATACGACCGCGCACTGGGTATTATGTATATGCTCGGCGTGTGGGATATGCTCGATAAGCTGGATGGAAATAAATAAGTATAAAATATGCATAATTAGGGACTGCCGTATGGCAGTCCCTTGTATTATGGAAAAGTCCGTGGCATATGCCGCGGATTTTTGTATGCTTATCTCTGGTTATCAAAAGGGCATTATTTGCCAGTCAAAAAATCTGAAGTTACCTTTTGACACCTGAATCCGCATCAGTAAAAATCATGCGTTTCTTTTTCACGGGTCCGGAAGCTGCGTGGAGAGATGCCATATTCTTTCACAAACGCTTTGTAAAAAACAGAATAATCACAAAAGCCGCACTGTTCGGCAACTTCTTTCAATGGAAAGCCGGAATTGATCAGATTTTTAGATTCGATCAGTCTCCGCTGGGTAACGATTTTGTAAAAGCCGGTGTCAAGCTGCTTTTTAAAAAGCTGGCTTACTGTCGACTGGCTTACCATAAACTGCGCTGAAATAGATGCGAGGCTGAGGTCTTCGGATAAATGCAATTCAATGTAGTTGAGAATCTGGTCTAACAGGCCTGTATTCTCCGGTTTGGGGATGTCTGACTGCGGATGGTCGTTCATACGGTAAAACAGACAGAACAACTGCAGAAAAAGCCCCATGCGGTAGAGCTCGCTTCCAAGACGCATGGTGGAACCCTCGTACAACAGTGCAGCCAGAAGCTGGTCGATCTGGTTTAAGAGTGTTCCTTCCGGGCGGATGACATAGGGGAGCTGCTTTTGTGGTGCATATTGGGAGGAGCCTGTATCCGCAAAGAAGTTCTGCTTACAGGTCTCAAAAAAATCGTTGTTGATCCAGAGTACGGTTCTCTGATAGGGTTCCCGAAGCTGCTCTAAAAATAAAGGGCGGTGGCTGGTGCCGGGGGGAACGAGGATGATATCATTTTTGCGGATCTGGTAACGGGTGTTTCCAATGAGATATTGCAAGTTTCCACTGCGGCAGAAAAGAAGTTCGTAAAACTCGTGGCTGTGGAGGGTTACATAGTCTTTCGTGTAACTGGTATCCTCATGCACATCCAGATAGGGGCTGTCCATTTCCAGTTCCTGGTATCCGATCAATTCCCCACCGGCAGTCAGGATGCCATCGAGCGTGGAAATATACGGAGGCTTCATCGAATCCTTATGTTCCATTAAAAAACGTTTCATTTGGCTATATTTCATAAAAACTCCTGTTCTGATTTGTTATATTTATACAATCCTACAAATATTATAGCACAATAAATGTAAGATATGCAATGTATTTTAGTATAAATGCAATTTAAATTGCAATAAAGCAAATGTATCATAAGGATATCGGTTCTTGTGAAATGTACAGACACAAAACCAATGCGCGCGTACAAATACCAGAAGGAGAAAAATTTATGAATGAAAGAAATGTAAGACCCTTTTCAAAAAGGGATGAGATCGGATATGTGTTTGGAGATATGGCGGGCAGTTTTGTCAATTTATTTGTAGACGCATATTTTTTGACGTTTTGTACTTATGTGCTGGGAATCAGTCCGGCGTGGATGGGTTCCCTGTTCCTTGCAGCGAGACTCTGGGATGCAGTAAATGACCCGATCATGGGTTCTTTTCCGGACCGTTGGATGCTTGGAAAATCAGGAGATAAATTCAAACCGTGGATTAAAATTTTTATGATACCGCTAGCGTTGTCAGGTGTGCTTTGTTTTTCCAAAGTGCCGTTTGAAGGTGTTGCACTTCATGCGTGGGTCGCTTTTGTGTATGTCTTATATGGAATGAGCTATACCGGAACTTCCATGCCGTTTGGTGCGATGGCAAGTGTGGTCAGCACAGATCCGATTGACCGGAGTAAACTCTCAAGGGCAAGAAGTCTTGGCGGAACATTTGTGGGAATTGCAGCGTTATCCTTTGTGCCGGTAGTCTGTTTTGACAGCGAAAGCAACATTATCCCGGAAAGATTTACACTTCTGGCAGTTATTTTTGGAATTTTAAGTGTGGTCTGCTACTGCCTGCTGTTACATTTAACGACAGAGCGTGTGCGTGAGGAAAAGAAACAGAATACAGAAAAGTTCAATTATGGAAATGTGTTGAAAGCAGTCGTAAAAAATAGGCCACTGATCGGTGTCATGGTTGCAACCATTGGAAGTATGCTCTATATCACCGGTTCAAACCAGATTAGAAGTTATGTATTCAAAGAGTACTATGGAAATACCTCTGCAATGACTCTGCTTAGTCTTGCAAGTGTGCCGATCATTATCATCTGTTTCCCGCTTGTGCCAAAACTGGTTGCAAAGTTTGGAAAGAAAACGACATTGATGTTTGGCGTAATCAGCAGTACCGTGCTCAGTGTAATCATTTTTGCCGTAAAAATACCAAACGTTTATGTTTATTCGGTACTGAATGTACTGGCAATGATCGGACAGACCGTATTTACCATGCTGATCTGGGCGCTTGTCACAGACTGTCTGGATTACAGTGAGTGGAAGTTCCATGAGAGAAGTGATGGCTCGATGTATTCCCTTTATACGTTCAGCCGTAAAATCGGTTCCACCATTGCTTCCGCAGGTGTTTCCTTCGGACTCCAGGCGATCGGATATATTTCTGGAAATAATGTGGTGCAGTCAGATGCAACCATAAACAATATCTACATGTTAGTGGCATTGATCCCGGTGCTGACCTGTGTGCTGGAACTCATTGGTATCGGCGCAATCTTTAATCTGGATAAGGAACAGACCAAAGAAATGTATGCGGAATTAAAACAAAGACGTGAATAGTAAAGAGGAGATTAGATTGAAAAAAATTGATATTCATCTTCATCTGACATTACAGCAGTATCCGAAAACAGATACCATGTTCCTTTCCAGTGCGGCACAGATGCTGCCGCACTTAGAGGAACTTGGAATTGAACAGGGAATCGTGTTATCTTCCGGCGAACAGGAAAATGAGCAGATCCTGGTTGCAGCAAATGAGGAGTGTAAACGCATCTGTGAACAGTTCCCCAAGAAGTTCCACTGGATGTGCAATGTGGATGCAAAAAACCAGACAGATGTGTATAAACGGATCTTAGCCTGTAAAGAGAGCGGTGCGGTCGGAATCGGGGAACTGATGGTAAACCAGAGGCTGGATGCTCCATTTTTACAGAGTGTATTTGAGGTGGCAGAAGAATTAAAATTACCTGTTCTTTTTCACATGAGTCCGAAAGAGGGCTTTCAGTATGGGGTTGTGGACGGGCCGGGGCTCCCGCTGCTGGAGGAAAATTTAAAGCGTTATAAAGGATTAAAGTTCATCGGGCACAGTCAGCCATTCTGGCATGAAATTTCAAAAGATGCACCGGCGACCCCAAAGGAACGGATGAAATGGGGAGAGGGAGCTGTATGTCCCGGCGGCAGACTGCCATATCTGTTTGAAACCTATGAAAATTTATATGGAGATCTGTCCGCAAACAGTGGCGGATGTGCAATCATGCGTGACGAAGAATTTGGGCTGGCTTTTCTGGAAAAATATCAGGACCGGTTGCTGTTTGGAACAGATATGGCAAATTGTGAAATGACATTTCCGCTTGGAAACTGGCTGGATGAGCAGGAACACGCAGGAAGACTCAGCCGGAGTGCCTATGAAAAAATCTGCCGTACAAATGCAGAAAAATTATTTCACTTATAAGAAAAAAGAGGGATAGCCGAAAACATACCACATCCCTCAAAAACAGGAGGAAACATATGAGAACAAGAATATTACCTAGAATGTTAAATGATGAGGTGGAAGAATATCTTTCCAGAAATGACATTATCATTGTACCGGTCGGAACGGTAGAGATGCACGGGGGATTTCCACTGGATTCAGAAACCACCATCAGTGAGGCATTTGCACTGGAGATGGCAGAGGCGTGTGACGGGCTGGTATTGACAGGACTTCCGTATTTTTACGCAGGCGCAACGGCAAGCGGCAGGGGAACCGTCCAGGTGAGTGTGCGGGAAGGAATCGACTATTTGATGGCGGTGGCAAACAGCCTGTTGCGCCAGGGATTCAAACGCCAGATCTACATCAGTTTTCACGGTCCGGCACATATGACATGCAGTCCGATGGTGCGGGATTTCTTTGATGAGACCGGAGTGCCGATTTTATATATGGACCTCACCATGCAGATGATGAAAAATGCAAGGGATATTTTTACATCAATGGACAGTTTCCACGCAATTACAGTGGGAGCTTATCAGAAAATGAACCGATTAAGTGACGTGCCGCTCACAACGGAGTATGCGCATAACGAGCCGCAGTCCTGTGCCGGATTTGAGGATATTTTCGGACTGGCATATCAGAGTGCTGCGATCGGTTATTATTTTGGCGAGAAAAAAGACCACATGAGTACACCGGTCATTGCAGATGAAGCAGCGAGGGAAACACTTGCAAAAGAGGGTGTGGAAATCATTGAAAAATTGGTGGAGCGCATGGATATGAACCATATCGTAGCACAGATGAGGGAATTGGAGCATTATAACAGCGAAGTTGCAAAAAAATGCCCATGGGTTCCCTCTAACACTAAAACAGAGCGGTAGATTCTACTGCGGTTTCTGCGCATAAAGTTCCTTATATTCTTTGGGTGAGATGCCATACTCTTTTTTGAATGCACGAAAAAAACTGGTGTAATCTTTGAATCCGTACATCAGGTAGATTTTTGTGATATTTTCATTGCTGAGAATGGCATCCCTGCACATGGACAGCCTTTTTTTGGTAATATACTGATGGATGGAGATCCCGAAGTTATCCTTAAAAATATGGGAAATATGGTATTTGCTCACAAAAAAAGCTTTGGAGAGGCTGTCTAAGGAGAGATCCTCATCCAGATGGGACTCAATGTATTGCAGGATGCCGTCATACAGACCAGAGGCATCTTTGCGGGCTGCAGGATGTTCTGCCTCATAGACAGCCCGGTTGATGTGGAGCATCAGATCGTTCACGCAGAGCTCGATCTTGGCAGCTTTTCCAAAACGGTCCGCATGGATCTCCTCGATCAGCCGGAAAATCTTTGCGGAAAGCGCATTGAAAGCCACGACATCATAGTGATAAATAAAATGATGGGTATTCTGTGCATGTTCGATCAGATAAACATAGTCTTTGGACAATTCTTTCAGTTTCTGACAGTAATCCTGACTGATCCAGAAAACAAAACGCTGATAGGGAAGTGTTTCCCCCACACTGGACACATGGTGGTGAATACCAGGGGGAATGAAGACCATATCCCCCGGTTTCAGATGATGATGTTCCTTTTCAATGGAGATCGTTACATTTCCCTCCAGAAAAAAATAGAATTCATAGTAATCGTGGGTGTGATCTGTCACGCCATAAAAGTGGTTGTCATTATAATAGTAAATTTCAAAATCTTTGGACAGCATATACTGTCGTTCATTAAAAGGAGACTGTAACTGTCTGCGCATGGTAAAATCCTCTGAAATATTTCAAATATAAGGAAAAAGTGACGATCTGATATAAAAAATTTACCACAGAATCGCAATTTTTGCAATGTGAACAACAAGCAACTCTATTGGATGTCTTAAGGGGATTCATTTATAATAAACATATCAAAAAACGTTGAACAATGGAGAAAGGAAAAGCTATGGAATTAAGTACACTTGGTTTAAAAGACAGGGCACAGTGGGAAGCAAAGGGATATCAGCTTCCGCAGTTTGACCGTGCAGCAGTAACAGAGGCAACCAGAGAAAATCCGTGCTGGATTCACTTTGGTGCAGGAAATATTTTCCGTGCATTTCAGGCAAATGTAATGCAGAATATCTTAAACAGAGGGGAAATGGAAACAGGCCTGATCGTAGCGGAAGGTTTTGATTATGAGATCATTGAAAAAATGAACCGTCCGCATGATGATTATTCCATTCTTGTCACATTAAAGGCAGATGGAAGCGTCGAAAAAACAGTTGTCGGTTCTGTTGTGGAGTCCTGTATCCTCGATTCGGAAAACGAGGGCGAGTATGGCAGATTAAAAGAGATTTTCTGCAAACAGTCCTTGCAGATGGTATCCTTTACCATCACAGAAAAGGGATACAGTCTGGTAAACGGAAAAGGAGAACTGCTTCCGGCAGTCGCTGCCGATTTTGCAGCCGGCCCGGAGAAACCTGCAAGCTATATCGGAAAAGTTGCATCTCTTTTATACACACGTTTTAAAAACGGACAGCTTCCGATCGCCATGGTATCCATGGACAATTGCTCCCATAACGGGGATAAATTATATGCGGCAATCCATACATTTGCCGAAAAGTGGGCAGAAAACGGTCTGGCAGAGAAAGAGTTTGTAAGCTATGTTAATGACAGGGAAAAGGTTTCGTTCCCATGGTCTATGATCGATAAGATCACGCCGAGACCGGATGCTTCCGTGGAAGAGATCTTAAAGAAAGATGAGATCGATGGGCTTGATCCGGTCGTTACATCCAAAAACACCTATGTAGCTCCATTTGTGAATGCAGAGGAATGTGAATATTTAGTGATTGAGGACTGGTTCCCGAACGGACGCCCGGAGCTGGAAAAGGGCGGCATCATGTTTACCGACCGCGCAACCGTTGACAAGGTGGAAAAAATGAAAGTCTGCACCTGCTTGAACCCACTTCACACGGCTCTTGCAGTGTTTGGCTGTCTGCTTGGCTACACAAAGATCTCCGATGAAATGAAAGATGCAGAACTTCGGAAAATGGTGGAGAGAATCGGATATACCGAGGGACTTCCGGTCGTTGTAGATCCGGGTATCCTTGATCCGAAAGAGTTTATTGATACCGTGTTAAATGTCCGCATACCAAATCCGTTTATGCCGGATACACCACAGCGTATTGCCACAGATACTTCACAGAAACTTGCGATCCGCTTTGGAGAAACTGTGAAAAATTATCTTGCATCAAAAGATAAGGATATCAAAAACTTAAAACTCATTCCACTGGTATTTGCGGGATGGCTTCGGTATCTCATGGCAGTTGATGATAATGGCGAAAAATTTGAGTTAAGCCCGGACCCACTGCTTGAGACGGTCTGCCCGGTCGTTGCCGGTATCAAATTTGGTGATACAGATGTGGAAGAAATGATCCGGCCATTGCTGACAAACAGAGCAATCTTTGGCGTGGATCTTTATGAGGCCGGTCTTGCCGGACTGACGGTGCAGTATTTTAAAGAACTGATTGCCGGGGCGGGCGCAGTGCGTGCTACTTTAAAGAAGTATGTATAGGCGCTGATTCTGATGCCAAACCATTTTTCCCTGCATATCTTATAGTACAGGATGTGAATTCCTGAAAAAAATATGCAGGAGGGAAAAATGCCAGATTTTAATGTGATAAAAATTGGATGTATTGTGGTGATCCTGCTTGTTTTACTGATTGCAGCAGTGATCATCACGGTAAAAAGAGAAAAAAGTAAGAGAAAAATACGCCGGATGTGTGATGTAGAGAAAATTCAGCTTCTGAATGAACTCGCAGAACCATTCGGCTTTTGTTATGTGCCGTGTGAAGACGTGTTCACGTCGAGGGAAGATGCGTGGCAGAGAAAACAGGGGTATGAGGCGCTTTACGACAGGGCAGCAGTGGGAGCAGGCATGGTGTTTGATGCACTGCCTATCTATTTTGATTATGCTGGCGAAACCTGGCTGATCGAATTCTGGAAGGGGCAGTATGGCATCAATACCGGAGGAGAGGTTGGCGTATATCATGCGGGAAAGGTCGTCCCGGAACGATATTACAGGATCGCCCATTTTGAGGCGGTGGAAGATCAGGATATGCCGTTTATCCAGTGCAGGCTAGACCGCAGGCGGAAAAAAGTTTATTTCCTGCAGAAGCGGCACTGGTGGCTGACCGGATTTGGGATGGGGACATTTTCGAGACCATCGGATCTGATATTGGTGACGACAATACGGTTTCAGAATGAATGCATGGCAGAAGCATTTTTTGAGGGATTAAAGCGGGCGAAAGGAAAAATACCGGGGAATAAATACCGGATCTGCCGTAATGAAGTTTATGTCAGAATGGATTTCTATATGAAACACAAATTCTGTGCGTCCGTTTGGCGCTGCATGGTGCAGGCTTGGAACTGTTTCTGCTGTTTCCTTTACCGTCTGTTCACACATCCGTTTATTGCTGCACCTGACCGTCTTTTATTTTTATACTATCAGCTTCCGTGGTGTTTGAAACATGCGTTTCGGATGCGGGGATGGAAGCATGGAAAATAAGAAAAGATATCCGCCCTTTTCCTGTCAGATGCGGATCGATAAAGCGCTTTCAGAAGCAGTCCATCTTCCGCTTAACAGTTGCAGCCGTTATATCATCATCAGCGACTGCCACCGGGGAGAGGGAGGGGCAAATGATAATTTCTTGAGAAACCAGCATCTGTATATGGCGGCGTTAAACTATTATATCGCGCATGGTTTCACCTATTTTGAACTCGGTGACGGGGAAGAATTGTGGGAAAACAGGCATCTTTCCCGCATTGAGGAGAGTCATCAGGATGTCTACTGCCGGTTTGAAACACTGCAGAAACAGTGCCGGATATACCGCATTTACGGAAATCACAATATGGAAATGAAAGGCATGTTAGGGGAAGCAATGATCTTAGATAACTGTGAGGGAGGCAGGGATATCTGCATGATCCACGGGCATCAGGCAGATTTTTTTAACTCAGTCTGCTGGAAATTATCCCGTTTTCTGGTGCGGTATTTCTGGAAACCGTTAGAGCGTTTTGGCGTCAGTGATCCGACGAGTGCGGCGCGGAATTATAAAAAGACCTTAAAATATGAAAAATGTTTAGATAACTGGACAAAAGAGCATGACTGCTATCTGGCGGCCGGACATTCCCACCGTCCAAGGCTGCCGGCAGACGGCAGTCTGTACCTGAATGCCGGGAGCTGCGTGCATCCGTATGGCATTACCGGAATTGAAATCACAGATATGCAGCTTACACTGGTGAAATGGAAGATGGCGACGAGACCGGATTTGTCGCTTTTTGTAGCGCGCGAAGTGCTGATAGGACCGGTTGGTATTACCTGAATTTAAAGTACTTATAAGTACAGGTAATGAAAAGTTGACATAATATAGAAAAATACAAAAATTTTTGATTCCGTGGAACTAAAAATCGGAAAAATCATTTGACGGAAACTGCATTTATGATAATATATATTCATTATATGGATAGTATCGGGTGTTTTCTTACACGCGAAAGTAAGTGGAGGTTCAGAAGAAAATGATTAAAGTTGTGAAATTTGGCGGCAGCTCTCTTGCAAGTGCAGAACAGTTTGCAAAGGTTGGTAAAATTATCAACGCAGATAAAGAGAGAAGATATGTAGTTCCGAGTGCACCGGGAAAAAGAAATTCCAAAGATACCAAGGTTACTGATATGTTATACGCATGTTATGACCTGGTGGAGGCAGATGAAGATTTCCGTGTGCCGCTCATGAAGATCAAGGACCGCTATGACACAATTATCAATGGTCTGAATTTGAAATTATCGTTAGAAGATGAGTTCAAGAAAATCGCAGAGAATTTTAAAAATAAAGCCGGTGTGGATTACGCAGCTTCCCGTGGAGAATATTTAAATGGTATCATCATGGCGAATTACCTTGGCTATGAGTTTATAGATGCTGCAGAAGTTATTTTCTTTGATAAAGAGGGAAACTTTGATGCAGAAAAGACAGATAAGGTACTCAGTAAACGTCTTGCAAAGATCGAGCGCGCAGTAATTCCAGGATTTTACGGTGCTAATCCGGACGGAAGTGTCCGCACATTTTCAAGAGGCGGTTCTGATATCACCGGATCTATCGTATCAAGAGCCGTACATGCAACCTGTTATGAGAACTGGACAGACGTATCCGGTTTCCTGGTTGCAGATCCAAGGATCATCGACCATCCGGAAACGATCAAGACGATCACTTACCGCGAGTTAAGAGAGCTTTCTTACATGGGAGCAAGCGTACTGCATGAGGATGCGGTATTCCCGGTCCGCAAAGCCGGTATTCCAATCAATATCCGTAACACCAATGCGCCGGAAGATGCAGGAACCTGGATTGTTGAGAGTACCTGTCATCAGTCGAAATACACGATCACGGGTATCGCCGGAAAGAAAGGTTTTGTTTCTGTCAATATTGATAAGGATATGATGAACTCCGAAGTTGGTTTTGGAAGAAAAGTTTTATCCGCATTTGAGGAAAATGGAATTTCATTTGAGCATATGCCATCCGGTATCGATACGATGACGATCTTTGTGCATCAGCCGGAATTTGAGGGCAAAGAGCAGTCTGTGATTTCTGCGATCCACCGCCTTGCAAAACCGGACAGCATTGAGTTAGAGGGAGATCTGGCATTGATCGCAGTCGTTGGACGCGGTATGAAATCTACCCGTGGAACAGCAGGAAGAATTTTCTCCGCACTGGCACATGCAAACATCAATGTTAAGATGATCGATCAGGGATCTTCTGAGTTGAACATTATCATTGGTGTCAGCAATGCAGATTTTGAAAATGCGATCCGTGCGATCTATGATATTTTTGTAGTGACCCAGTTATAAAAAAAGAAACCTGCGGCGGAATTTTATTTCCGTCTGCAGGAGAGTATATGCAGCGTACAGTCCAAAATGCTGTGACACACAATGAAGGCGACACCGTATGGAATTCATTCATGCGATGCCGCCTTCTAAACTATTTCGTCCATGGGACTATACCTCGCTATTCTTTTTTCTACTGTTCGTTCTGTTTGCCGCTTCATTTTGAAATTTCTAAACAATTTTTCTTATTGCC
>ENA-ORQX01000969-ORQX01000969.1-human-gut-metagenome-genome-assembly--contig:-NODE-969-length-19742-cov-4.362625_pt1 | contig 19742 bp, 18 predicted proteins | sample MGYA00242170_ERZ509124 | MGnify/ENA primary metagenome ERZ509124 (study PRJEB26280, sample SAMEA2338647) | human gut metagenome | biome: human gut; feature: human-associated habitat; material: faeces... | reverse complement strand
GGAAGAGGGCTACCGCGTGGTTCTCGTCAATTCCAACCCGGCCACCATCATGACCGATCCGGTGATGGCCGATGCGACCTATATCGAGCCTCTGAACTGGAAAGTGCTCGAGCGCATCATTGCCAAGGAAAAGCCGGACGCCATTTTGCCGACCATGGGCGGTCAGACGGCTTTGAACCTTGCCATGGACTTGAACCGCGAAGGCATCCTTGAAAAATACGGCGTGGAGCTGATCGGTGCCAAGCCCGACGTGATCGACAAGGCTGAAGACCGCCAGCGCTTTAAGGAAGCCATGGAAAAGATCGGTCTGGAGTCGGCTCGTTCCGGCATTGCCTATTCCATGGCCGAAGCTCTGGAAGTGCAGCAGCGCGTTGGGTTCCCTGCCGTGATTCGTCCGTCCTTTACGCTGGGCGGCTCAGGCGGCGGCATTGCTTACAACATGCAGGAATTCGTGGAAATCTGCGAGCGAGGTCTGGCGCTTTCGCCCACCCATGAGTTGCTCATTGAAGAGTCTCTCTTGGGCTGGAAAGAGTACGAGATGGAAGTCGTGCGCGACAAGGCCGACAATTGCATCATCATCTGCTCGATCGAAAACCTTGACCCGATGGGTATTCACACGGGCGATTCGATCACGGTGGCGCCGGCTCAGACGCTCACGGATCGCGAGTACCAATTGTTGCGCGACGCTTCCATTGCCGTGTTGCGCGAAATCGGCGTGGATACGGGCGGCTCCAATGTGCAGTTTGCCGTCAATCCGAAAAACGGCCGTCTGATCGTCATCGAAATGAATCCGCGCGTGTCGCGCTCCTCGGCACTAGCCTCGAAGGCAACGGGGTTCCCGATTGCCAAGATCGCCGCTAAGCTTGCCGTGGGCTATACGCTTGACGAGCTCAAAAACGACATCACGGGCGGCGCAACCCCCGCGTCGTTTGAGCCCACCATTGACTACGTGGTCACCAAGGTGCCGCGTTTTGCCTTCGAGAAATTCCCGCAGGCCAACGATCGACTGACGACGCAGATGAAGTCCGTGGGCGAAGTGATGGCCATCGGCTCGACCTTCCAGGAATCCATCCAGAAAGCCCTGCGCGGTTTGGAAACCGGCAAGGACGGCTTTACGCCGATTTCGAACGATCGTGAAGAAATCGTCCACGAAATCAGCGAAGCCGGTCCCGAGCGCATCTTCTATGTGGCAGACGCTTTCCGCATCGGCATGACGCTCGATGAAGTGCATCAGATGACCGACATCGACATGTGGTTCCTTGTGCAGATCAAGGAACTCATTGATATTGAAAAGCGCGTGGCACAGGTCAAGTTGGAAGACATCACCAAGGAAGAAATGCTCTTTCTCAAGAAGAAGGGCTTTTCGGACAAGCGATTGGCGAGCGTTCTCGGCGTAAAGGAAGCCGATGTTCGCCGTCGTCGCCACGCACTGGATGTGCATCCGGTCTACAAGCGCGTCGATACGTGCGCGGCCGAATTCGAAACCCGTACGGCCTACATGTATTCGACCTATCAAGACGAGTGCGAGGCCATGCCCACCGATCGCAGGAAGATCATGGTTTTGGGCGGCGGTCCCAATCGCATCGGGCAGGGCATCGAGTTTGACTACTGTTGCGTGCATGCCGCCATGGCCCTGCGCGAAGACGGCTACGAAACGATCATGGTCAATTGCAACCCCGAGACGGTTTCGACCGACTACGACACGTCCGATCGTCTGTATTTCGAACCAGTGACGCTCGAAGACGTGCTCGAAATCTGCCGCATCGAAAAGCCCGAAGGCGTGATTGTGCAGTACGGCGGCCAGACGCCCCTGAAGATTTGCCGTGCGCTCGAGGCCGAAGGCGTGAGGATCGTCGGCACGAGTACCGACGCCATTGATTGCGCCGAGGACCGCGAGCGCTTCCAGAAGCTCATCAACGAACTCGGTTTGCGTCAGCCGCCCAATGCCATACGCAGGAAGCGGCTCTGGAAGCGGCCGAACGTATCGGCTATCCGATCGTGGTGCGTCCGAGTTATGTGCTCGGCGGCCGCGCGATGGACATCGTGCACAATGCCAAGGAATTGACGCGTTACATGCACGAAGCCATTGTGGTGAGCGAAGACAGCCCTGTGCTGCTTGATCACTTCCTCGACGATGCCGTGGAAATGGACGTTGACGCCGTGTGCGACGGCAACGAAGTGCGTATCGGCGGCCTGATGCAGCACGTGGAAGCTGCGGGTGTGCATTCGGGTGACTCGGCCTGCTCGCTGCCGCCTTACAGTCTGCGTAAGGATATTCTCGACGAAGTGCGCCGCGAAACGACGCTGATGGCCAAGGCCCTGGGCGTTGTGGGTCTGATGAACGTGCAGTTTGCCATCAAGGGGGCCGTGACGGAAAACCCGCTTGTGTACGTGCTCGAAGTCAATCCGCGTGCTTCGCGTACGGTGCCGTTTGTGTCGAAAGCCACGGGCGAACCGCTCGCGAAGATTGCAGCGCGCTGTATGGTGGGCAAAACCTTTGCCGAACAGGGGGCCAAGGTGGAAGTGACGCCGTCTCGCATCTGCGTGAAGGAAGCGGTGTTCCCGTTTGCCAAGTTCTTGGGCGTGGATCCGGTCTTGGGACCGGAAATGCGCTCCACGGGCGAAGTGATGGGCGTGGGTAAGACCTTCGGTGAAGCGCTCTTTAAGAGCCAGTTGGGTTCCGGATCGATTCTGCCGCCTGCGGGCACCGTCTTTATTTCCGTGCGTGATGAAGACAAGCCGCGCGCCATTGTGGTCGCTTCCGAATTGCTCGACAAGGGATACAGCCTGGTGGCTACGCGCGGCACCGCTGCCGCGCTTGCCAAGGCCGGCATTCCCTGCAAGGTCGTCAACAAGGTCTCCGAAGGCCGTCCGAGCGTGATCGACAAGATCAAGAACCACGAGATTCAGCTGGTGATCACCACGAGCAACGAATCCCGCGGCGAAATCAGCGACGCGCGCGACATCCGTATGGCGGCTTTGGCCAATCGCGTGACTTATTACACGACGATTGCGGGCGGCCGCGCTGCCGTTGAGGGCATCAAGCACTTGACGGACGCTCAGGTTTGCTCGCTGCAGGAAATGTACGCTGAGGCAGCCAAAGCCTAAAGCGGTTTTTCCAAACGTAACAAAGCCTGTCCAGAGTGCCGGACTCTTCACCGAAGAGCCCGGCACAATGTAAAATTGCGCCCTTCTAAGAAGGGCAAAATTCTTTTTTCAAGTCAAAACAAAGATATGCAACAGCGAATTCCGATTACCGCCGCCGGTGCCGAAAAGTTGAAGGCTGAGCTTGACGAACTGAAACGCGTCAAGCGTCCGGCCGTTGTGCAGGCGATTGCCGAAGCGCGCGAGAAGGGTGACCTTTCCGAAAACGCCGAGTACGATGCCGCCAAGGAAATGCAGGGCCACATTGAAGGCCGCATTGCGGAACTTGAAGGCAAGATTCCCGCGTTGCAGATCATTGACCCGAAGACGCTGCAGGCCGGTGACCGCATTGTGTTCGGTGCGACGGTTGAGCTTGAAGACGAAGACGGCAAGATCAACGTCTACCAGATCGTGGGTGATGACGAAGCCGACATCAAGCAAAACCGTATTTCTGTCTCGAGCCCCGTGGCTCGCAGTCTTATCGGTAAGTACGAAGGCGATGAGGTGACGTGTCCGGCTCCGAAGGGACTGATTCACTACGCGATTGTGTCGGTGAAGTACATTTGATCGTCACCGGTAGATTTGCAGTCCGAGCGAGCGCTGAGGAAGAGATTCCGAGGCGCTCGTATCGTTTGGTGGGTTTCGAATTTGCCTCTATCATTGGCAAAGTTTTCTCGTTTGCCCGCAAATGCTGAAAGCGATCCAACGATAGGAGCCGAATATGGTTGGCAGAGGCTCTTTGGCTGGGAAGGGCCAGTTGTCGATCGTTCAAAGTGCAATTTTCGGTACTGTGTCTGGTTAAACTCTTGTTTGGATTTGGGAGTTTACTTTAAAACCTGCTGCGCAAAGCGATCAACTGTGAGAATGTCACCGCAATAGAACCTAATTTTTTGGGGCCACTTGAAATATGCAACAGTCGATGCCCGCGCTTCCTTTAGGCACATCTACTTTTGAGACGCTTCGTGAGTCCAACGAAATTTATGTGGACAAAACGGACTTGGTCTACAAACTTGCGGCGACTGGCAGAGGAAAGATTTTTCTTGCGCGGCCGAGGCGGTTTGGCAAGTCTTTGCTCGTCTCTACCTTTGAGTCTCTATTTGCCTACGGCTTGCGAGACTTCCGTGGCTTAGCCATTGAGAAACGATGGACCGACAAGACGTATCCGGTGGTGAGACTGGATTTTTCCAAGCTCAAGGCTCAAACCTCCACGGAAGCCTTTGAGAAGGTTTTCTGCGACTATCTGCAGGAGTCGTTTTTCCGTCTCGGTTTCTGCTACGACGCGAAACGAACGTCATTTTTTGTGCAACTTGATGCCTGGATGCAGTCCTTGAGCAGCAATTTTTTCGTCCTACTGATTGATGAGTACGACGCTCCGTTGACGGAACGACTCAATGATCCGAAGGCTTTTCGAGAGATGCGGGATCTGTTTTCCCGGTTTTTCTCGATCCTCAAGTCTAACGAGGGCTGTCAGCGATTTTTCTTCATGACAGGCGTGACGAAGTTCAGTAGCACCAGCATCTTCTCTGCGTTCAATAACCTGCAGGATATTTCACTCGACAGCCTCTACAGCACGTTATTGGGCTACACGCAGCAAGAAATAGAAACCTACTTCACTGACTATCTGAAGGAGGCGGCCGCAGCTCTTCAACGACCATGTGAAGAGGTACTCAAAGAGCTGAAAAACAACTACAACGGATTTTGCTTTGATCAGAAGGCCCAGACGCACGTGTACTGTCCGTGGTCGGTATTGAATTTCTTCAATCGCCCCGATTTAGGCTTCGCTAACTATTGGTACATGAGCAGCGGACAGCCGACGGCGTTGGTCAAGTTCTTGGAAGGCCATGCTTTGTCTGATCCGGCGAGCTACGGGGCTGAGCTTGAAGTGCCGCTTTCTGATCTGGCTGCATCAAACGAATACGACACCGTCAGTCTGTCGGTACTTTTGTACCAGACCGGGTATCTGAGCATCAAGTCGGCGGCAGAGGACGGTTGGATGCATCTGGGCTACCCAAATCAGGAAGTCGCAGTTGCTATGGCGAAACTCTATTCGCGCGAGCTACTAAAAGGTAAGCGGCTACGCAAGCCGGATGCTCCTGGTGTTGGAGAAGTGTTGGCCACTGCTGGCGACGAACAGGTCGTGGCCTATTTCAACTGGATTTTCAATGCGATTGACTACCAAGCGTATCCGGTGACCGAAGAGATGCAGTGCAGAGCTTTGCTGCAGGTTCTCTTAATCGGTGCCGGAATCGACGTTGTTGTAGAGAAGCACACGGCGCTTGGTCGAAGCGATCTGGAGGTCGAAACCGGTAACAGACGTTGGGTTTTCGAACTCAAGTTCGCGAAGGACGAGGAAGAAGTCGGTGCGCTGCTCGAGCAAGCGGTTGAGCAAGTGCGCTCTCGACGTTACGGCGAAAGCGCAAGTGCCAAAGAGCTGAATCGTATGGCGTTGGTGTTCGATGCCGCACAGCGTCGGTTTGTTGCCTGGCAGCGAGTCTGACAACGCCGACGGCTATTCGAACAAGCTCAGCAGATAGGGCAACAGAAACGGTGCGGCAAACGCAGTGAAAAGACCGGTCAATCCCATGGCCAACCCGGAGAAAGCACCGGTATCGCGATTCATTTGAAAGGCTGTTGCGGTGCCGACGCCGTGGGCGGCCAAGCCGATGGAAAAACCGCGAACCGCATCGTCTTTTTCACGAAGGATGCCCAACAAGCTGCGAGCCATCAGGGAGCCCACAACACCGGTGATCACGACCAGTGCTGCAGTCAGAGCCGGGATGCCGCCGAGGTGTTCGCTTACTGCCATGGCAATCGGAACAGTGACGCTCTTGGGCGCAAGTGAAATCATGGTTTCGGGGGAGGCTCCGAGCGCTCCGGCGATCAGGACCGCCGAGACAATGGCGACTGTGCCACCTGCCACAAGTCCGCAGGTGAGCGCCACCCACATTTTCGCCAGACGCAGACGCTGTTCGTAGAGCGGAACGGCCAAGGCAACCGTTGCGGGGCCCAGCAGAAAATTGATGTGCTGTCCGCCGTTGATATACGTTTTGTAGTCGGTGCCGGTGACTTCAAGCGTTACGACAAGTAAAACGATGGCAACCAGCAACGGCGTACAGATGGTTTTGTAGCCGCTTTTCTTGTAAACCCACATGCCGAACGCGTAAGCCAAAAGCGTAGCGCACAGCCACAGAGCCGGATCGGCAAGCAGGGTGTCGGCCGTCAAACCGAAACGCGAGAGAATCGACTCAAGCACGGCGCTTCTCCTTGGTGTTGGATCCCTTCAGCAGGTGCGCAACCAAACGCGTTACCAAAACGGTCGTGGCCATGGCAAGGATGGAGGATCCGATGATAGACGCCGTAATCGGCAACCATTCGGCCTGAAGACGATCAACGTGTTCAATGATGCCGACGCCTGCCGGGACAAACAAAAGCGCGAAGTGAGCAAGCAGTACGTTGACGACGGGTAGCGTCTTTTCCAGAAGACCGTTGACCGTCATCAGCGCAAAAAGAAAAAGCACCATGCCCATTACGGGGCCGGGAACCGGCAACCCGAAGAGCGTTACAAGTAAAAGCCCTGCCAACTGAAAAGACAGCAGCAGGGCAATTGTCAGAATCATTTGGTATGAGTCCTGCGAACCGAGAGAGTTCGCAATACTAATCCGTTTCTTTCATGTCGCGCAGGTTGCGGCGAAGAATTTTTCCGACGGCGGTCTTCGGCAGTGCTTTGACGAAGACGATCGTGCGCGGGCACTTGTAGCCGGTAAGACGTGCACGGCAGTACTTCACAACGTCGTCGCGGGTGAGCGCGGGATCCTTTTTCACGATCACAGCCTTCACCATTTCGCCGACGCGCGGATTATTAACGCCGACAACACCGCATTCGAGCACGCCCGGCATTGAGGCAATCACGCTTTCGATTTCATTGGGATAGACGTTAAGGCCGTTCACAATGATCAGATCCTTCTTGCGGTCCGTGATCGTGATTGTGCCGCGAGCGTCCATAAAGCCCACGTCGCCTGTGCGCAACCACCCGTCGACGAGAACGTTGGCCGTTTCTTCCGGTTTTTCCCAGTAACCGGCCATAACCTGCGGACCCTTGACGCAGATTTCGCCCGTGTGCTCAGCGATTTTTTCCGGATCGGAACATACGCCGAGGTCAACGAACTGTTCGCCGCGGATGGACACAAGAGTGGAAGGAAGGGGGTAACCGACGGAGCCGTCCCAGGGAGCGTCGGGCAGGTTGCCGCACACACCGGGGCTGGTTTCCGTGAGACCATAAGCTTCCAGAATGTGGCAGCCCGTGGCGTTGTACCACTTTTCAGCCACAGTACGCTGTACCTGAGCGCCGCCGCCCACGGTCATCTTGAGACGCGTGAATTTGTGTTGCTTGAATTCCTTGTTGTTGACGAGGGCGTTAAAGAGGGTGTTAACACCCGGAATGATCGAGAAGTCCCACTTCTTGATGAGTTCGACCAGGCCGGGAATGTCGCGCGGATTGGGAACCATCACCTGAGTGGCGGCAAATTTGGAAAAGCACAGCGTCGCGGTGAAGCTGAAGATGTGGTAGAGCGGCAAAGCGGTCATGGCCACTTCTTTGCCCATTTCAAACGTTTGGCTGATCCAGGTGCCCGTTTGTTCGACGTTGGCAAGCACGTTGCGGTGCGTGAGCATGGCGCCCTTTGCAACACCCGTGGTGCCGCCTGTGTACTGTAGCAGCGCAACGTCGGTGTTTTTGAGTTCCACCGGAGTAAAGCCTTTCGCGCGGCCGATTGAAAGCGCCTTGCGGAAGTTGATGTGACCGGGGAGACTGAATTCCGGGACCATCTTTTTGACGTAGCGCACGACAAAATCGGCGGCGGGGCGCTTAAGCCAGGGAAGCATGTCGCCTACCTTGGTGGTCACGATGTGCTTGACGGGCGTTTCCGAGAGCGTGTTTTGCAGCGTCTTGGCGAAGTTTTCAATAATGATGATGGCTTTGGCACCGCTGTCGGCAAGCTGATGACCAAGTTCGTGCGAGGTGTAGAGAGGGTTGACGTTGACCGCAATCATGCCCGCGCGCAGGATGCCTAAAAGGCTGATGATGTACTGCTGCAGATTGGGCATCATGATGGCCACGCGATCGCCCGGCTTCATGTCGGGCAACGACTGCAGGTAGCCTGCAAAGTCCTTCGAGAGATCGCAGATTTCCCGGTAGGTAAGCACCTTATCCATGCAGATGAAGGCAGGTTTGTTGCCGTAGGTTTCGGCAACCGTATCGAAGAGCGCCGGAATGGAAGCGAACCGATCGGGATTGATTTCGGCAGGAAAGCCTTCGGGATAGTGCTTGAGCCAGGGAAGAGAGGTCTCGGACATGGATGAGTGATCCTTCTTGTGACGTTGTGTCAGGGCGAGACGCTGCGACACATCGCCTTATTTCAGTCAATCGGGTGGTGACGCCGGTCGTCTGACAAGCGTCACGCAAATACGCTTAACGACGGGGCGAGCGGCGAGCCTGCAGTTTGTCGAGCTGCAGACAGTGGCGCGCGTAGGCTTTGACGTCGTTGTAATCGGTGTAGTCGATGGCGACGCTCGAATCCGTGGGACCGTTGGTGATCTTCATGATGATGCGGATCATCATGCGCTCGAAGAAGTTCCAATTGGGGTAGTCCACCTTGCCGGCAAAGCACTTCAGGTCGCGGGGTTTCCAGGCGCTGCGTTTGACGAACTTCTGCAGATAACGGTTACCTTCGGGCGTTGCCTTTTCGGGCGAGCGGGCCACGACGGTGACGTTAAAGAAGCTGTTGGGGCGCGACTCGATTTCGTTTTTGTACATCGAGCAGAATTCCCAGACGATCTTGTTGTAGACGCCGTACACAATGGGAGAACCCACGATCACGATGTCGTATCTTGCCCAATCCACACCTTCGCGGACAGCCTCCATCATGTCCACCATGTCGCACGCATGTCCCTCGGCAACAATCGTTTCCATGATGGTGCGTGCGATGCGGGCCGTGTGGCCGGCGTGACTGTAATAAGCGACGAGAACGTGATGAGACATTGCGATTCCAACTGAGTCTGCAGGAAAGGCGAGCCAAATCGACTCAACCTTCTAATTTAATTTGTATCCACGGCAAAAGGGATAAGGCGAAAAATCGGTACAAACCCGATTGTTACGCTCGAATTTTAGCGGTCGCCCGATGAAAATTGGACAAAACAAGCCGGCGGCGGCCTTTTTGACGTATTTTCGCCTACCGATGTTTTCTGAAGCTGAACGGCGTTCAATCGAGCCAAAATTTCTCGACAGGCGACGCCGATCAAAATTCCCTTAAAAAATCTTGGAAAAACAGCGGTTCGCTGACTAAAATGGCGCCTTCACTAAACGGTTGCGTGAAAAATGAATCGACAATCGGGTCGAATGCGCCGCAGCCGCTATTTATCACCAACCCAACCCCAGCACGGCCTGCTGATCTTTTTGTTGTTCTGCCGTGCTCTACAGGATTTATGGCAAAAGAAGATCTGATTGAAATGTCGGGCCAGGTGCTCGAAGTTCTCCCCGACGCCCGCTATCGTGTCAAGCTTGAAAACGGTCACGAGCTCATCGCCTACACCAACGGCAAGATGCGCAAGCACCACATTCGCATCCTCGCCGGCGACAAGGTTTCGCTCGAGCTCTCTCCTTATGACCTCACCAAGGGCCGTATTACCTTCCGCCACATCGAGGGTCGTCCCTCTCCGGCTCCGGCTGCCGGCAACCAGTCGCGTCGCCGTTAATTCTTCATACCGACGGTCATGCAGCATTTTGTTCTGACGTACCGTTACGTTGACGACTACATGGCTCGGCGCGACGCTTATCGTGCCGAGCATCTCGCGCGCCTGCAAAAGGCTGTCGACGACGGTTTTGTGCTGGCGGTCGGCGTTTTGCCTGAGAGTCTCTCGGCTCTCATTGTCTGCTACGCAAACTCGGCCGACGAAGTGCGCGCGTTTGCCAAAGACGATCCTTATAACCACGCAGGGCTCATTACATCCTTTGAAGTTGAGCCCTGGATGGTGGCCGTCGGATTGCCCGCGATCGTCAAGCCGCAATGACTGCAGACGAAGATCAATCCCTGCACTTGCCGCCTGCGGTCGGCGTCTCTTCAATTCTGCGTCGCATCAAGGGCGGCTTGAATCGTCTGGGATTGATTCGCATCGAAGGCGAAGTCCATTCCATCAAACCCTATCCGTCCGGTCACGTCTATCTGGATCTCAAGGACAACGAAGACGAGGCGATTTTGCATTGCGTGATCTGGCGCCGCAATGCCTATCGATTGGAGAGACTGCCCAATCAGGGTGATGCGGTGGTTCTCACCGGCACGCTTGATGTCTTTGAGGTGCGGGGTCAATTGCAATTCAACGTCGTTGCCGTGCAGGCTGCCGGCGATGGTGCGCTTTTTGCCAAATTCGAAGCGCTCAAACGCAAGCTTTTGGCCGAAGGTCTCTTTGACGCTTCGCTTAAAAAAGAATTGCCGCGCTATCCGCAGACGGTTGGCGTGGTCACAAGTACCGAAACGGCGGCGCTTCAGGATGTTCTCAAAACCCGGGCCAATCTCGCTCCCTGGGTTTCCTTTGTGATCTATCACGCGGGGGTTCAGGGGGAGTCATCTGAATCGGAGCTTCTCTGCGCACTTCAAAAGGTCCGAGAAAAGAACGAAGTTGACGTGCTGTTGCTTGTGCGTGGCGGGGGCTCTCTGGCCGATCTCTGGAGTTTTAATTCCGAAGCGCTTGCCAGAGAATTGCGGGCGATGCCGATGCCGGTTGTCACAGGTATCGGACATGAGACCGATTTTACGATCGCCGATATGGCTGCCGACGTGAGAGCCCCGACGCCGACTGCTGCTTGTTCTTTGGTGCTCCAGCACTGGGCCGCGGCGCCGCAATGGCTTTCCGCGTTGCAGACGCGTCTTGAAACGGCCGTGCATTCCGGACTGCGTTTGAGTAAGGCGCAACTCACTCAGGCCGCCCGTTTGCAGTCGGCTATGCAAAACGCCATCTTGAGATGGCAGGCGCGTCTGCCGGCTCAAAAAGAGTGGCGTGAGCGTTATGAGCGCTATCTCGACGCACTCACCGAACGGCTCAATGCGATGGCTCTGGCGGCCGAACGACGCGTGACGCTGCAAGCAGCTTCAGGCAAGGTCGCGTTGGCGCAGATGAATCTGAGGCGAGTGCGTCCCTCTTTCGGGCAAGCGCAGGCCGAGACCGTGCATCTTGAACAACGCCTGAAGCAATCCGTTTGTTTGCGTATTGAAGCCATGCGTGCAGAACTCGAGCGATTCACTCTCTCTTTGAACGCTTTGGACATCACCAAAACGTTGGCACGCGGCTTTTCTCTGACGACCGACAGTCAAGGTCGTCCGGTGCGCGCTGCCGAACAGCTCACCGAAGGCGAAATGGTATCCATTCTGTTCGAGAAGGGATCGGTGCGCGCACAGGTGACCGAACGCAAGCCCAAATTTTGAAAAAATTTCCTTTAAAAAGAAAGGAATTTACGTTCGACGAGCGTTGTTGCACGGAATCCCGAAGATTTCGGACTATTATCTGTTAGTGACAAAGGGCGTTTCGTGAGGCAGTAATGGATCGTGTCCGATCCGGCCTCCATCCCCGGAGGGCAATTTTGGAGCTCACGCGCCCTGTATGCAGAGAAATCCGATCGATAACCGATTCTCGAGGAGAAGTCCAATGAGCCAGTTCGTTTTGCCCAAGCTTGATTATGAAATGGACGCCCTTGCCCCGGCCATCAGCAAGGAAACGCTGGAATTCCACTACGGCAAACATCACCAGACCTACATCAACAATCTCAACAGTCTCATCAAAGGCACGATGTACGAAGCCGAGTCCTTGCGTGAAATTATCAAGACGAGTCAGGGCCCGATCTTCAACAATGCTGCTCAGACCTACAACCACGCTTTCTACTGGAAGTGCCTGACCCCCAATGGCGGCGGCCAGCCGACCGGTGCGTTGCTGGAAGCCATTGTCAAGCAGTGGGGTTCTTTCGAGGGCTTCGTGGCGGACTTCTCGGCCAAGGCAGCCAACAACTTTGGTTCCGGTTGGACGTGGCTCGTGAAGCGCCTTGACGGTCAGCTTGAAATCTATTCGACTTCCAACGCCGGCACGCCTCTGACGGAACATTTGAAGCCCTTGATGGTTATCGACGTTTGGGAACACGCCTACTACATCGATTATCGCAACGCTCGCGCCGGCTACATCCAGGCCTTCTTTGACAAGCTCGTCAATTGGGACTTCGTGCAGCGTCGCTTCAACGGTGAACCGTGCGACTGCGACTGCCGCGGGGAAGAAGGCTGCTGCTGCGGATCCTGCGGTTGCGGCGCCTAAAAACGCATAGACAATTTGGACGCGCATCTCGGTTTGGTGCGCGTCGCCATCTCCGGCGATAACGGAACAAAGAGAGGCAGTTCGATTCAGTTCGTTCTGCTTCTTTTGTTGTCAAAACGAACGATCAAAGCACCAGTGAGAGTGCTTATTGGGCGGCGGTATCGGCGCTTGTGTGTTTGCAGTAGCGATTGTCCGCAAGTGCCGGGATCAGGGTGCCTGCCTTGACGTTGTTGCGGGCAAACCAGCCGGCGTTCATTTCGATGACGCGGGAGGCGGCAACACGGGAATGGTGCAGTTCAAGGGAGCCTTTTTGCATCGAGACGATCTGCGTGATGCGACCGCACGCATCGATAAAGGCCGCATCCAGATCAATCAGGGTGTTTTTCATCCACATGGCGGTGGGACGCGGTGCGGCAAAAACAAAGAGCATGCCGTGATCGGCCGGAAGATAGGAGCGGTTCATCAGACCGGTGCGGTGCTCAACTGAGGTGCGCGCGACTTCGAGTTCGACAATCTTGTCGCCGATCTTAACGGCAATGGTTTCATCAAATGTCTGCGCTGCAAGCGCACAACTGATGAACGAGAATGTCAGACCAAGAAAAAAACGCGACATGATGAACAACGAAGGAAAGGAAAAACGCCCTAGGTAATATATCGTATATTTGCGCTCTTGCGAAGTGGTGTTGTTGCCGATTGTGTGTCCGACAAAGCACACGATGCAAAAAGACAAGTCCGCCATGCGCGTGAAAGCCGCAAGATGGCGTAATGTTGAACATTGAAAAAGAGAATTTGCGTCGCTGCAAACGCCTAAAACCGGCAACGGACGCGAAGACTCTTACAAAATCAAACCAACATATAAAAAGAGGAAAGATATGGCACAGGGAGTGGTCAAGTGGTTTAACGACGTCAAGGGCTTTGGTTTCATTACGCCCGATGAAGGCGGCGAAGAGCTTTTTGCTCATTTTTCCGCCATCGAGATGAAAGGGTTCAAGAGCCTCAAGGAAGGTCAAAAGGTGACCTTTGAAGTTGTCGAAGGCCCCAAGGGCAAGCAGGCCACGCACATTAAGCCGGTCGAAGAGTGAGTTTTGGCAAAGGCGGGCGGATCGCGTGTTCTGCCGGCCGATGTCTGTCAACAAAAGCGTAATAAAAACAAGGCGGTTGCCGGTGTTCGGACATTGGCAATTCTTTGCTTGATCGTGTATTATTGCGCGTCTGATTTTCACCGTGCTTTCAGTTTCCCCGTTTTCCACTGGACTGATGGCGACAAGCGGCAAAAAGAAAATCAACAAGAAATTCCCGGTAAAAGGCACTGAATTCGGTGCACGGCGAAGTTAGAACGCAGTGCGCTTCGGTGGTTTTTGCCTCGTTTTTGTTTATTGACGCGAGCAGGCCGTTTAACAGCTCCAACCTGTGCAAAGTGCAGGCGCCACCCTGTGCGAGGCGGTTCGAAACTCATCTGCTGCGTCCTTTTGTGAATCAGGTGACAACAATGAAGACCTTCTCTGCCAAGCCGCTCGAAGTACAGCGCGACTGGTACGTGGTCGATGGCAGCGACAAGGTGCTTGGCCGCCTTGCTGCCGAAATCGCACTCCGCTTGCGCGGCAAGCACAAGCCCGAATACACGCCGCATGTCGATACGGGCGACTACATCGTCGTGATCAACGCTGACAAGCTCAAGCTGTCTGCTGAAAAGGCCGGTAAGAAGACGTACTACCGTCACACCGGCTATCCGGGCGGTATCTACGAAACCACCTTCAAGGAAATGCAGGCCAAGCACCCCGGCCGTGCTCTCGAAATCGCGGTCAAGGGTATGCTCCCGAAGGGCCGTCTCGGCTACGCCATGATCAAGAAGCTCAAGATCTACGCCGGCGCCGAACACCCGCACACCGCACAGCACCCCAAGGTTCTTGACATTTAAGGTGGAAAAAAGATGATCGGTAACTACAACTACGGCACCGGCCGTCGCAAGAGCTCTGTGGCTCGCGTCTTCATCAAGCGCGGCACGGGCAAGATCGTGATCAACGGCCGTGATCTCAACGAATTCTTCAAGCGCGAAACCGGCCGCATGTTCGTCATGCAGCCCCTGCAGCTCACCGAAAATGTCGAAACGTTCGACATCATGGTGAACGTGACCGGCGGCGGCGAATCCGGCCAGGCCGGTGCTGTGCGCCACGGCATCACCCGCGCTCTGATCGACTACGACGCCGGTCTCAAGCCCGTTCTGTCGGCTGCCGGCCTCGTGACCCGCGACGCCCGCGAAGTCGAACGTAAGAAGGTTGGTCTGCGCAAGGCCCGCCGCGCCAAGCAGTTCAGCAAGCGCTAATCGTTCATTCGCAAGCGTTTTGCCTCGGTATACTTTTGCAAACTTTGGTTTGCGAAGAAAGCCGGGGCAAGAAGCGAAGAAACCGTCTCCCTTTCCCGGGCGGCGGTTTTTTTATGCCCGTTGCCGGAAAGTTTTCTTTTGGCCAAAGACATCACAACAAAAGAGTCTTCGGGGAGTTTTCGACATGCAAGAAAAGAACATCAAGGCCGGTATTGTGGGAGGAACGGGCTACACCGGGGTGGAGCTGTTGCGTTTGCTGAGCCGCCATCCCAACGTCAAGGTTTGCGTCATCACGTCGCGCAAGGATGCGGGAACCAATGTGACGGCCATGTATCCGTCGCTTCGGGGCTTTATGGATGATCTGGTCTTTACAACACCCGAAGAAGCCGAACTCACCGCTTGCGACGTGGTGTTTTTTGCAACGCCGCACGGTGTGGCCATGAGCATGGCGCGCGAGTTGACCGCTGCCGGCGTCAAAATCATTGATCTGGCGGCCGACTTCCGTTTGCGTGACACGAACGAATTTAAGACCTGGTACAAGCTCGATCACGTTTGCCCGGATCTGCTGGAAGAATCGGTCTATGGTCAACCCGAGACCATGCGCGAGAAGATGAAGAACGCTCGGATTCTTGGCATGGCCGGCTGCTACCCGACGTCCATCGAATTGGGTTTGTTGCCCCTGATGGAATACGAAAAAGCGCATCCGGGTACGTTTGATTTGAAGACCATCATTGCCGACAGCAAGTCAGGAATTTCCGGCTCCGGCAAGAAGGCTGACGTGTCGATCATCACCGCCGAAATGTCGGATAACTTCCATGCTTATGGTCTCAAGGGGCATCGTCATACGCCCGAGATCGAGCAGCAGTTGAAGATCCTTGCCGGCACGGACGACCTGAAGCTCACGTTTGTGCCGCACCTGTTGCCGACCATTCGAGGGATTCATTCGACGATCTATATTCGCTTGAAGGATGCGTCGACCGAGATTGACCTTCAAAAACTTTATGAAGATCGCTTTGCCGACGAGTATTTTGTGGATGTGATGCCGGCCGGATCCACGCCTGAAACGCGAAGCGTGCGCGGCTCTAATTTCCTGCGCTTGGCGGTTCATCGACCGGGGAACGGTGATCTGATCATCGTGCTGGCGGTGGAAGACAATCTGGTTAAGGGCGCTGCGGGGCAGTCCGTGCAGGCGATGAACATTCTCTTCGGGTTGGATGAAAAGACGGGACTGGATGCACCGGCGTTGGTGCCTTGAGTGACTGAAAAAATCTTCAGCCCAGTGAAGAATTTTTGCGGTCAACGATGCATGGCCATTCCAGATCGATGACGTAAATGTTTGCCGCAGGCGCATTGCAAAATTGCAAACAACAGCTGACACTGGTAAATCTCTAATGCATTTTTTCGAGGCTCTTCAAGGATTTTCCGTATAATCCGTAGGCTTTGCAGTGCACGCCGGCGGCGTCGCGCGAGAAGATTTTTAACGAGAAAACTTTAAAAGAGGTAAGAAGTGTTTTTCATTTCTGACGCAATGGCTCAAACCGCAGGTGCGGCCGCTGCCGGTGGTACCGGCGGTTTGCTGATGCAGATCATTCCGATCATTCTGATTTTTGTTGTGTTCTGGTTCTTCCTGATCCGTCCGCAGCAAAAGCGCCAGAAGGAACATCAGAAGATGTGCGAAGCGCTCACCAAGGGCGACGAAATCGTGACGATCGGCGGTTTGGCCGGCCGTATCGCCGAAGTGAGCGAACAGTATGTCGTGATCGAAATCAGCCGCGTTGAAGGCAATCCTGTGACGATCACGATGCAGCGCGGCGCCGTGCAGACGGTTTTGCCCCGTGGCACGCTCAAGTCAATCGACAAGTAAAAGCGGCTTTTATGCAGCGGGCGGGCCGTATCCGACAAAAAAGGATATGGCTGACGCCCGCTTTGCCGTTTAGTTAATGCACCGCAATTGGTCAATGACCTGTTGCGGTTGTTGCGCAAAAAACGGAAGTGTTTGCACAATCACCTCGTTTTTTGCCGAAACAAAACTCTCCGCGGGAGAGTTTTGTAGGCTAAGAGGAAAATCCCTTTTGCCGATTTGATTTTCGCAACGAAAGGCAACTGTGACTGATCTTGAGGACAATCGAAAGAAAGGATCACGGAACGGCCCGGAGTTTTTAGTATGAATCGATACGCTCTTTGGAAGTACATCGTCATCGGAGTGGTTCTGCTCATTGCGGCGCTGTACACCTTGCCGAATTTTTACGGTGAATCGCCTGCAGTGCAGGTGAGTTCCGGCAAGTCGACGGTGAAGATCGACGAGACGGTGCTTGCACGTGTGGAAAAGGCGCTTGCAGACGCGCAGTTAAAGCCTAACGGCGTTTTCTTTGAACGGGGTGCTCAGCAGAACACCGTTCGTGTGCGTTTTGATCCGACGGAAGCTGAAAAGCAGCTTCAGGCTCGCGAAGTGCTCGAACGCGCGCTTAATCCCGATCGTACGGATCCTTCCTACATCGTCGCTCCCAACCTGGTTCCCAACACCCCCGAGTGGCTGTTGAAGATCAACGCTCTGCCGATGTATCTCGGTCTTGACCTTCGCGGTGGTGTGCACTTCTTGTTGCAGGTCGATATGCATTCGGCCATTGAAAAGCGCGCCGAATCAACGGCAGCCGATCTGCGTACCCAGTTCCGTGACAAGCGTATCCGCCATGCCGGTATCTCTCGTCAGGGCAACACCGTTGTGATTGCCTTTAACGACGAACAGGAACGCGCTCGCGCCAATGACCTTCTTCGTTCCACGCAGCCTGATCTGGTTGTGACGGAAGGCAATCGAGCCGGCAAGTTCATTCTCTCGGCGGAGCTTTCGCAGAAGGCTATCCAAAACGTTCAGGAATATGCCTTAAAGCAGAACATCTCCACGCTGCATAACCGTATTAACGAATTGGGTGTGGCTGAACCCGTGATTGCGCAACAGGGTGCTGACCGCATCGTGGTGCAGTTGCCCGGTGTTCAGGATACGGCTAAGGCCAAGGATATTTTGGGCCGTACTGCAACCCTGGAAGTGCGAATGGTTGACGATTCGCCTGAAGCTCTGACGCAGATGGCTCAAGGCAATGTTCCCTTCGGCGACGAGAAGTACTTTGATCGCGAAGGTCGTCCGATTCTTGTGAAGCGTCGTGTGGTGCTCACCGGGGAAAACTTGAATGACGCGCAGCCTGGTTTCGATTCTCAGACGCAGGAACCCACTGTGAACCTGACGCTTGATAACAAGGGCGCCCGCATCTTCCGCGATGTGACCCGTGACAATGTCGGCAAGCGCATGGCCATTATCCTTTTTGAAAAGGGTAAGGGCGAAGTGGTGACGGCGCCTGTCATTCGTCAGGAAATTGCGGGTGGTCGCGTGCAGATTTCCGGTCGTATGACGACGATTGAAGCGACGGACACCGCATTGCTCCTGCGTGCCGGTTCCTTGGCTGCTCCGATGGAAATCGTCGAAGAACGACTGATCGGCCCGTCCTTGGGTGCCGACAACATTGCTGCCGGCTTCCGCTCGACACTTTACGGCTTCGGTTTCGTTGCGGTCTTCATGATCCTCTATTACCAAGTCTTCGGTATCGTGACGGCCATCAGCCTGATGTGCAACGTGATGTGTCTGGTGGCATTGCTCTCCATGTTGCAGGCGACGTTGACGCTTCCCGGTATTGCCGCTATTGCACTGACGTTGGGTATGGCCGTTGACTCGAACGTGCTGATTAACGAACGTATTCGTGAAGAACTTCGAATAGGGCGAACGCCGCAGCTGGCCATCAGTGAAGGCTATGGCATGGCATTTGCGACGATTGTCGACTCCAACGTCACCAGTTTGATTGCCGGTATTGCCTTGCTGATCTTCGGTTCCGGCCCGGTGCGAGGCTTTGCTGTGGTGCACTGCTTGGGCATTATGACGTCGCTCTTTACCTCCGTGGTTGTCTCGCGCAGCATGGTGAACTTCATCTACGGTCGCCAGAAGAAGTTGACGCGAGTGCATATCGGTCAGGTCTGGCGCCCGGATACGGCGCAGACGCAGTCGAAGTAAAGAATTAAGAGAGGAAAATCATGGAGTTTTTCCGAATTCACAAGACGATCCCGTTCATGCACTACTCGCATATTCTGAACGCGATCTCTTTGCTTTCATTCATTGTTGCCGTGTTCTGGATCTTCTATCACGGTCTGGCTCTGTCCATTGAGTTTACGGGCGGCACCCAGGTTGTGGTGCAGTATCCGGAAGCTGTTCAGACGGAACAGATCCGCGAACAGATCCAAAGCAAACTCGGTGTTGAAGCAGCCGTGCAGAACTACGGTACGGCGCGCGACATCATGATTCGTCTTCCGATGAAGGAGGGCGAAACGTCCGGTCAAATGGCCGGGGAACTTCTGAAAGTGCTTCAGGAAACCGCTCCCGGCGTCAAGATGCTCAACAACGAGTTCGTGGGTCCGCAGGTCGGTGAAGAACTTGCAACCGACGGTTTGACGGCTTTGTTGCTCGTTGTGGCCGGCATCATCATTTACCTGTCGATGCGATTCGAATGGAAGTTCGCTATTGCCGCCATCATCGCCAACTTGCACGACATCGTGATCGTGGTCGGTATCTTTGCCGTGATGAACTGGGAATTCTCGCTTCCTGTTCTGGCGGCAGTGTTGGCCGTGTTGGGTTACTCTGTTAACGAATCCGTGATTATTTTCGACCGTGTTCGTGAACACTTCCGCAAGATGCGCCGCACAGAAACAGTTGAAGTGATCAACTCGGCTATTACGGCGACGATCTCGCGTACGGTGATCACTCACGGCTCGACACTCGCGATGACGCTTGCGATGTTCTTCTTCGGTGGTCCGGCGCTTCATTACTTCGCGTTGGCTCTGACGATCGGTATTCTTCTCGGCGTTTACTCGTCGGTGTTCGTGGCAG
>ENA-ORQX01000963-ORQX01000963.1-human-gut-metagenome-genome-assembly--contig:-NODE-963-length-19826-cov-6.415760_pt1 | contig 19826 bp, 21 predicted proteins | sample MGYA00242170_ERZ509124 | MGnify/ENA primary metagenome ERZ509124 (study PRJEB26280, sample SAMEA2338647) | human gut metagenome | biome: human gut; feature: human-associated habitat; material: faeces... | reverse complement strand
GGGAACATAACAGGCAGGGTGTTGGCACACCCGTTCACTGACTCTGCCACGATCTTACTGATTCCAACCGCAGCGCGGTCACCCCCTCTGACGCTGGAGGCCGCTGGCGTATCATTGTGATCTTTCCCCGCCGCAATTCTGGTTTGCCGGACCGCCCACAGGGGTTTGCCGGGAAAGGAATGTACCTGTTATGCTGGGTATTCGGTTGTCAAGGTGCAACGCGCATACTTATATATGCTTTCGGGCGAATGCATCAAGGATGCTTTGGAGGACTTGCTGGATTTCCATGGGTTGAGAGAAAATCAATTCCTGAAGCGTTATTTCTTGCAGTGGCGTCAGATGCATTGCTGCATTATGCGGCTTATGTACAAGATAAACACCGCCATATTTTCCGGAAATCGGTTCTATTGGATATTTCTTTCTCATTTTAGTTACATCCCCATAGATTGTTCGGGTGCAAACGCCAAGTTCATCAGCAATGTTGGGAACTGTTTCAAATTTGCGTTGTAAAATGATATCCCAGATTGCCTCTTGGCGTTCATCCGAACTCATTGCTTGCCTCCTTTCTTCGCTCATTTTTAGTATAAAGGTATAACTTGCAAGAATCTTTCAAGTTTAGCGATGTAAAGCGCTAGCAATTTTTTCACCCACAAAAAAGCCGCGAGCATGGATTCCACGTTCACGGTAAAATTCAACAATATTAAGAGAAAAAGCCCGCCGCATTTGAGATGCGACGGGCTTAGAACTGCAGCGTGAGATTTACTTTTTGTCCTGCGGTTTGGGCAGCGGCTTTTCGGGGCGGTGGGGCTGGTAAAAAAACGTAGCGCTTAGGGGCGGCCAACCATCGTATTCGCGGCGGATCATGCTTTGAATGGTTTTCCGTTCTGCTGCGTGCAAATGTTGCTTCATGGTTTCTTTCATGGGTGGATTCCTCCTTCATGGGAGGATTCCTCCTTCATAGGTGGAATCCTCCTGATTTATAAAGATTTATTGTATGCCAAAACCGGCTGTGGCCATCATAAGGGAAACTGCGACCGATAGTTCCGCCAACGCAATGGAGCTGACGAAAAGGTGACCATGGACGCCCAACAGGGCAAGCGAAACAGCGTCCAGAAGCAATAGCCGCAAACGTGCGCGCTTTGCCATCGCCTTGCTTTCCGCACGGGAAAGATGTATCTGCTTATTATCGGCAGGTGACGAAACCCATATCAGGGCAGAGGAGGCAATCATAATTGCCCAATAATTGTTGGGCTCTTCCGCAAAAATCGGCAAAGCGAACATCGTTGCAAAAATCATGGCGGCAGAGTATAATGCGCACTGCCATTCTGTTTTGGCATGGTAGCCGCCGGTGCGCTCACGGAGGAAAAGAAACGAAACGGTAAAGCAAAAGGCCGAACCGAAATCCGTAATCAGTCCACCAAGCAGTGTCAGAGCAATCAGGCCCACGGCGCGGGAAATATGTCGGTACAGCGCGTATTGGCACACCTCGGCGTCGTCCTCTTTGATAAGACCGTGCGCCAGAAAGTATTGCGTCAGCTCTTTTGCAATCTGTTCCATCGGCATCTCCTTGTCATCTTTCGCCCTTATCCTACCGCAAACCAGGCTAAAGTGCAAAGAATCCTGCGCAAGTGACAGAAACTCATGCGTGAACGCAAGAATTGCGGGCCACATCGGGCCATTCAAAGCAGAATTGGAACGCACCGTCATGATAATCCATCGTGTAAAAGGCGTTGTTGCGGCGCAGCAACTCTTTGGCACAGGGCAGACCAAAGCCGTGCAGATGCGGTTCCAACTTTGTTGTGGCAATACAGTCCTTTTCGATGTGGACCGGCAGGCTGGTGTTGATAATCGAGACATACAGCTTGGCATCGCCGTCCGCGTAGGCTTCGTCCCGCAAAACGCTGACCTCAATGCGGCGCTTTGCTTCCTCCAGCTTTAGGCAGGCTTCGATGGCGTTGTCCAGCAGGTTGCCCAGCACGACTGTGCAGTCAATCAGTTCGATTTGCAAGGGCGACAGGTCGTTGACTTCAAACTGAATATCGATATGCTACTTCTGAGCGGCATAGCCCTTTTGGTTCAGCACGGCGTCGATGACCGAGTTGTGGGTGTTGACCATCAGGGCACGCTCAGTCTGCTGCTCCTGCAAAGCGGCAAGATAGTCCTGTGCCTGTTGTGTCTCGCCTCCCTGCAGCATCCCGGAAAGGGCCGCGATGTGATGCCGAAAATCGTGCGTCATTTTGCGCTGTGTGGCGTAGGCGCTGCTCAAGGCATCAATGTTGGCACGCTGGGAGCGCAGCTGCTCGTTAAGCGTTTTTTGCTGCTCCTGCGCGAGGTTGTTTTTTTCTGTCAAATCTATCAAAATCAGAATCACGGCATTGGTTACCAGCAGAATTCCACTTGAAAAAAGTACAAATGCGGCTGCTATTTTGCCGTTCATGGATAAGTAATAGCAAATTGATATACCAACCAGAGAAATAAGTGGAAATCCAATCGTCAGGGGTGCCCATTTGATGCTGGCGGAACTTGCCACCATCGGCTTGTGAATCTTTTTGATTCCAGAAGAAAGTAAGAATTTGAGACTATATGTTATAGCTGCGCTTGCAAAATAGAGCTTCATATTCGCCACATATTCATCATAACGAATATGAAGCCATGCCAGCAGAGAATAAAGAACGCAAAATTCCAGCAAGGTGGAAATTGCATACGCCAAAACAACCACCAGCAGCCGCAACCAGAATTTCCCGGTATAAAGCAAGGATGCAAAAACGAAGTAAACCGTAATAAGTGCGGCAAATTTTAAAAGTGTTATCGGCGATTCTTCCGAAATATGCGAAACGAAAACCGTAGCGATATAAGACAAGACTCCGCAGAGCAGCGCCCCCACTACAAAGCGTAAGCCTCTTGTTTTTCTTTCAAGAAACGCATCGCAAAAAACGGCCACGCACAGCACGTCCAAGCAGCTGAAAACGATCCCTAACCAATAACCCATTTTTTCGCGCTCCTCCACTGCGTATAGATTTTCCGCACGGCACTGGCTGTGTGCGAACTGACCGGCAGCTCGGTTCCGTCGCGCAGATACAGTCGCGTGCTTTGCAGATCGCGGATGTGCTCCATATTGACCAAAACGCTTTTGTGTGTGCGCACGAAGCCGTGGTTTTCCAGTAGGTCAGCCAAATCGGCCATGGTAGCGGTCGTGTACAACAAGGCCCGGTCAGCCCCCTGCAGGTGCAGGCATACCTTGCGGGCCGACATCTCGGCGTACAAGATCTGCTGCGGCTGCAGCTCGACATCCTCGCCATCGCAAAATATGCGAACCGTATCGCGGGTCTTGCGGTATGCGGTAAGGGCCTGCTGCACATAACGCTCCAGCTTTTGCGGCATCTCGGCTTTCAACAGATAGCGAAATGCCTGCACCTCGTACCCCTGCAGGCTGTATTCGACGTAGTTCGTCACAAAAATCAGCAGCATATCGGGGTGCAGCTCATGCAGGCGACGGGCCAGATCAACGCCGTTCAGCGGGCCCATATCAATATCCAAAAAAGCCAGATCGTATTTTGCCAGCGGCAAAGCACGCAACTGCGCTGCATCTGTGGCGCAATCCACCGTGGAGCGCGGCATTTGCGGCTTTACGATGGCCTCTATCTTTTCCGCCAACTGACCGGCAAAGGCTGCGTCGTCATCGCAAACCAGTATGCGCATGGAAAAATTCTCCTTTTCGGCATTTTTACCCGGCGTGTGCTTGCGGGCATCTGCTGCAAACATAATCTTTTGCCCCCCTTGTTGTCAAGTATCTTGCCTAAAATCGCAGAATTACTGTTGTTTTTCTGATTATATAACAGATATATCGGCGTGTCAAACGGTACACTATAAGGTAGTGGAAGGGGGCCGTTTGGTATGTTTGATATGGGCAAGCGCATCTGTAAATTGCGTAGGGACGCACACCTGTCGCAAAAGCAGTTGGGCGAGAAAATTGGCAAATCAGCCTCGACCATCGGTTCGTATGAAAACGATACTGCCGTGCCGACGCTGGAAAACGCGGCAGCACTGGCGGAAGCGCTTCATGTTTCGTTGGATTATCTGCTGTACGGTGAAAAGAGCCGCACCCTTCCGCTGCAAAAGATGAGCGAGAACCGCGTGCAGCTGTTGACCGATCTGGCGCAGGAGTTTGCAGCACCTACCAGCCACGGTGCTGCTTTCAGTGACCGAAAGCTGGATATTCTGCGGCGGCTGTATCAGGAATTTTATCGTTAAAAGCATTGGCTGCTCGGCGTGTCTGCCTCCGGTGGGGGCAGACACGCTTTTTCGTTCACGCACGATTTTCTGTCACTTGCGCAGGTTTTGTAGATTTCGGGGGAACGCTGTGGTATTTTGGGGGCACAGCAAAGGTTCCAAGCATCGGCGCGCAGATGCTGAACATATCCGCCCCGCAGCCAACCCGATACAACTCGGATACCACAAAACACTACAGTTAAGGAGGATTTCCATGAAAACCAAAAAGCGTTTTTTCACTCTGATGCTGGCGCTTGCGTTGGCCGTCTGCATGGCGGTTCCTGCGTTTGCTAGTAATGAGGATTCGAACTTTATGATTCCTATTGCAAGCAACTATACATGGGGCGCCAATGAGGTCAGCGTTCGCAAAAAGGACAATTCGACCAGTGCCTATGTCAACTACAATATCCCGACCAGCCCCAATCGGATTGTTGTCCGTATTGACGGCGCATCCGGCAGCGCTGGTCCTTGGTATGACTGTACCAGCGCGATTTATGGTACCTCAACATCTCGGCGCGTTGCGGCGGTAACCTTTGGGCAGAAGGGTTATGTCCGTCAGGATGTGTATGAACGGTTCGGCTCTAATGCCTGGGCCCGTATCATGGCGCGTAGTGCGGATGGGAGTTCTGGCAGGGCCAACGGCAGGTGGAGCCCCGACAGTGTTTGGGAAAGTGGTTGCATCGAATTTAATAACTAATCACTTTTTCTATGTCCCCTGCCGAGAAGCCATACATAAATGATACTCTTCGACAAAACCATCAGGTGGGTCGGCAGGGATTTGCTGCATATGCAAATTCCTGCCGACTTCATAAGTTGGAGGAATTGCAGCATGAGAAAAAGTACAAAGTGGTTTGTCTATGGTATCGCCATCCTCATAATCGCAGCAGCGATACTTTTTGTTTGGGTTTACCCTCAGCTGGATCGAAGCGCACAGCAAACGATCCGAGATATTCAGACAGGTGCACTCGCAGATGATACACAAACGGAATCGCCAACCGTTGACGACCATACGGAAGCCGACAATGGCGGGTGTCCCGACGGCCGCACCGGAAGCCTTGGCCGTCGGCCTGCGCGGTGTTGGGGAAACCATTCATGACACAGAAACGATGGGGGAAGGTTCCCGTGACTATACGCTGAACCGGGTGGAGGTATACGACACGATAGAGGACTCTCCCATTTCTTTGTCCGAGTGTGTACCAAACACTTCCTATGACACCTATCAGACATGGAAGTTTATTCTGCTCGATATGAACGTGACAAACACTTCAGAATCTGAAATGGAACCCCGCACGGGTGAAGAATACCAATTTATGCTTGACCTCATCCCGCGAAATGAGGGTGATTCACAAATGCTTTATTTCAGTGCACACCCTGACAGCACAAATAGCGCTTCCGACTACAACAAGTTCAATTTGGCCCCTGGTGATACTTTGAATTTTCAGATTGGAATTTTTATTGAGCCATCCGCATGGGAGGAACAGTCTGTATACCTCCAAGTCGGTTATGACAATGCGTCCGGTGTTGGCTTTTCTTATTTCTCATGAAAATGGTGGTGGCGCAGATGTATAACTGTATCCGCATGGAGTTCCGCAAATGCTTTCACTCTCATAACTTTATCATTTCAATGGCAACCTGCGTTCTTCTCGCATTGAGCAGCGCATCCTATTGCTGCCAGGGATATTTGAATATACATGATGCTCTGGATCAATATTGTTTTGAAAACGGACATATGGTCTCTAACGAGTTGTTCCCTGTCTGGACTTCCTATAATTATTGGATTGGCGGTGAGTCGGAAACGCTTGCTTACTCTGCCTTCTACACGCTGCTTCCGCTATTTGCAATTCTTCCCCACTCGTTATCTTGTCTCCAGGAGAAAAAATCATCCTATGCCAACCAGATGATTGTGCGTGTCGGCCGTCAGCCTTACTATCTTTCCAAAGGGATCGTATGTTTTTCCGCAGCGTTTATCACGATTGTTATTCCACTCATCTTAAATTTTGCTGTCACGGCTGCTTTTATTCCAAGCACGGTCCCTCAAATCAACTACGAAATCTATAACCATGTATATTTTGGCGCTATGTGGGCGGATCTGTTCTATACCCATCCGGCGCTTTATGTTGCCCTGTACATTCTGCTGGATGGTTTGTTTGCCGGGTTGATTGCTTTGATCGGCTATGCGTTTTCTTTCTATATCACAAATCAATTTGCCGCAGCCGCTTTCCCGTTACTGCTTTTTTGGGGAATCGACTATCTTTCCGGCCTATTAGCCCGTGCAATTCCAGGGGCGAAATGGTCATACGAAATTTCGCCAATCGCATATCTTCATCCGGCAACTCTCCGCTATGATCCAAACGCAGCTATAATTCTTATAGAAGCTGTCATGCTGTTTTGTTCAGCAATCGCAATCATTTTCAAAAGGGGAGTATGGCATGAATAGAAGCAATCCCTTCCGTTTCGATTTAAGAAACGGCATCCGTTTTATCGCAAAGAAATTTCTGGTTTTGCCGCTTCTTGTGTCGCTTGTCTGTTTTGAATTCATGCTTCGCCTGAGAGAAACAGCTTCCCTCAATCATCAGTACGCAGGCGCACAGCCAACACTGGGGGATTTTGCCATGTATCTTTTTGGCGGCATGAAACCCTATATTCCGAATCCAGACGAACCATTCCTGTTTCCTGTTTCTTGGTTTCTGGTCTTTGGAATTTGCCTGTTTCTTACGCTTTATTATCCTGTGTATGATAGAGATACATTTGGGAAAATGGTCATCGTATATTCCGGCAGCCGCACAAAGTGGTGGACGGCCAAATGCGCCTGGATTATCGTTGCAACCTTCCTTTACTTTTTCCTGTGCTGGATTCTCCTCCTCATCAACTGCCTGCTGTACGGCGGTCAATTTACCCTTTCTGTTTCCCCTTATATGAGCGATATTTTTTTGTTAAGGGAAACCATACCGCCAGACCAGTGGAATGTATGCCATGTACTCCTGCTCATGCCTCCATTGATCGCATCTTCTTTCGGCATATTGCAAATGCTGCTAACGCTTTGGTTTCGCCCCATTATCTGTTTTTTGATATCAGCAATTCTTATGTTGGCATCGGCATACTTTTGCGTCCCTGTATTGATCCTCAACTATGCATTCTGCATTCGCAGCAATGAAATACTGGTGGATGGGTTTTCCTTTCCCTCCGGAATCGTATACGCGCTTGCTTTGTCCCTCCTTTGTATGTTCATTGGGCGACATCGCTTCCGAAACTTTGATCTTTACTGAGGGGGTCGTACCTTATGGATTTATTGCCAAGAATCGAAATTGACGGTGCATCTAAAACTATAGGGAACAGCGTTGTACTTGATCAGATTCAATTAACGGTTAAACCGGGAGAAATGATCGGTTTGCAGGGGGTTAACGGCTCCGGTAAAACAATGCTGCTGCGGCTAATTTCCGGTCTCATATATCCTACAAAGGGCCATGTCCTAATTGACGGCAAAATGTTAGGTTCCGACTTGGAGTTTCCTCCCAGCATCGGCTTTCTCATTGAAAATCCTACGTTTTTACCACAATACACGGGCGCTGAAAACTTACAGATGCTCTCGTCTCTTCATCAAATGATGCCCACTGCTCAAATCGAAAGCGTATTGCAGCGTGTTGGCCTCCATGACACAAAATATAAAAAATATTCACTTGGGATGAAGCAGCGGCTTGGCATCGCAGCGGCTGTTTTCGAACAACCCGATATTATTCTTTTAGATGAGCCAACCAATGCTCTTGATGAGAGCGGCATTACCATGCTGGAAAATGTGATTCAAGATGAAACTTCGCGTGGCGCGACTATTGTCATGGCAAGTCACGACATGAACTTTTTGCACCATTGCTGCAGCAAAATCTATACGATGCGGGCTGGCACACTGTCACTGTAAAGAGGTACTTTGCTATGGGAAAAAAGATTCGCTTAAAACGGAAAAGCACCATCGCTGTGTTGTCAATTCTTGCGTGTCTCGTCGGTTTGGCCTCCTGGATGGCGGCTTTTTACCATACCAATCATCTTCCGTATCAAATCCCTGACAAAATTTATCAGGCGGGTGATTTTGTTCCAGTTGGCAACAACTATTTTATTTCTCCGGATGAGAACCCTGACGGTTATAGTGTGCAAGTCAATGATGCAAAATTGCTGACTTATCAGCAGTTGTTTGAACAGTACAACTTGGATTATCATGAATATTCCAGACTGGATGAATATGGGAACGTGGAATCTAATTATGTATATGACATAGAACTCAATATTTCTAACACAGATAATACGACTGGGTATATTTTCTTTGGACGATATCTTTTGGTAGACAAATCCCTGACGCTTTTCTATAACAGCACAATTCAAGCTCTGGTATATCCCGAACTTGCAGATGTCGGCAGCCTTAAGCTGAAGCCCGGAGCCAACAAAACCCTTCATTTCTTTTTTACGCCGAGCACTGGTGCTGTCCAAAAAAGAGTAAGAAAAGTCGAGAAGATGCTTACGGAAGATGTTTTTTCACTCTGCGTTTCCGAATTCCCTGCTCGTCTGCTAATAAAAATCAAGTGATTGCATCATCGGATACCAAACGCTATGTTTTTCTGTGATGTGATTCGTACGCGAACGGTAGATATCCTCATCTGTTCGTTGCGAAGAAAGCTTCATCTTGAGAAGATCATTCGAACGGTTCCGACAGTTGGCTATATGTTGGGGCGACTGTGGCGCAAGTTGTACGGATGGTAATTCTGCCAACATGAACGCGAACGTGGCCACTGCAATCAGCCGCGCGACCGACGGTTGACGCTCCGTAACAGACAGAAGGCGGGCATTGGATTGCCTGCCTTCTGTCATTATGTATGTTGTTTTGCCGGCAATACCAAGCAAAAAGAAGCACCGCCACCTGGCGTATCCTGTACGGTCAAAGAACCGTGCTGCAGGTTGGCCAATTCCGTGGCCACCGTCAGCCCCAATCCATAATGATGGGCGCTGTTTTCGACAGTTGCCGCGCATTCATTTTTAGAAGTTTGCCGGTAGAAATAGGTAAACACCGCCTGTTTTGCATTGTCCGGTATGCCGGGGCCGTGGTCGATTACCCAAAACCGAACCTGGTTATGTTGGAAGTCTACCCGCAGCGCAACAGCGCTACCAGGAGAGGCGTAGGTGTGCGCATTGTCCAGCAAGATGGCCAAAATTTGCTGTAGCCGTTGCTCATCGGCCAAAACCATCGGCAATGGTGCGTCCGGCATCTCCAGCGCAAGCATTTGTTCCGCGCGGGCCAGAACCGGCTGAAAGGTTTCGTAGGCGGTCATAGCGGCTTCCTCCGGCAAAACAGGTCGAAGCTGCAGTGTCCAATGCCCGGTGTTGCTGTTTGTCAAAACTAGCATATCGTCGATCAGACGTCCCATTTGGCGGGTCTGTTGCTGAATCAAATGGCATGGCTCCGCCAAATCTTGGCTTTTCTGTTTCAGAAGATCAGCCGACGTGGAAATCACAGCCAACGGCGTTTTCAATTCATGGCTGGCAGACGCCAGAAAGCGGATCTGCTCCGTTTGCGCCTGTTCAATCGGGCGTACAGCAAAACGGGCCAAGATGGCAGACATCAGGATAAGTGCGGCCCACCCCAACATAAAAGCGGCCGCATACACGGCCAGTAAGCGCAAGACTTCGGCCGAATGGACTGTCACAGGTTGCATAACCAGTATATTGCACCACTGAGTAGTGGACATCGCCTGCCCTTGCAGGAAGCACCGCCAGTTTTGCCCTGCGGACTGTACCATGAAATTCCCACTTTGCGCTGCGGAAGAGTATAAGCCTCGCCCAATTGCAGATGCCTGCACAGATGCCAGTAGTTGTGTCAACGTTTCTTTTTGTAAGTCAGGGACGAAGGTCAGCAACGTGCCGCCGTCCACAACCGCCACGGCCAATTGATTCTGCCCGGCAAACTGCAACACAGTTTGGGTATCCACACCATAGGGCGAGGAGACATAGGCGGTTACAGTCTGACATTGGGAGAGAAATAGAGACTCGTCTGCATTGCTCATCTGACGACGGGCGGCCTGCCAGGCAACGGCGAAAGCAATCAGCAGAACCAGTCCGGTAACCAGCGCACAGAACGCAGTGATTCGGTATCGTGATTTCCTATAGATGGCTCCCCGTGTGGTGGATTTATAGCTCTCTTTCATAGGACAGTTGGTAGCCGGTGCCCCGGCTGTTTTGTATTTTCACGGCGGATTGCAGGTGCGCGAGCCGCTGCCGTGTCAGATGGATATAGGTGTCGATGACAGCATCGGTCACTTCCGCGTCCGGTCCCCAGATGCGGTTGAAGATTACGTTGCGAGTAATGGGCACTTCTGCATTTCGCAGCAGTAGTTCTATCAATTGGGCCAGCCGTTTGGGCAGGACTTCCTTCCCGGCGGGGCCGCTGAGCTGCCGCACGCTGGGGCGGTAGCTCAAGTCACCAAAACACAGCTCTCCGGGATCCTCAAGGGATACCGTGCGGCGCGACCAGATACGCAGCCGGGCCAGCAGTTCCTCCATGGCAAAGGGCTTGACGATATAATCATCTGCCCCCGCATCAAGACCGGTGACTTTATCGCCCAGGGTATCCAGCGCCGTCAACAGAAGAATCGGCACCGTGATACCAGCCGTGCGAGCTTCCCGTGTCAGTGTGATGCCATCTTTGCCGGGCAGCATTCTGTCGAGCAGGATCAGGTCGCTACTGTTGTTGAGCATTTGAAACTCTGCCTCGTTTCCATTGCTGCAAGTTACGACCGTGTACCCCTCGTTTTGTAAAACGGAAGCAATATTTCGGCACAGGGAAACGTTATCTTCCACAAGCAAAATTTTCATGCCCGCCTCCCAGATTCCTTGTCAAAAATTCAGGATAAATTTAGAGTGTGTTTGCTACAATCAGTTTAGAACAATTCAGGAAGGAAGTCAACAACCATGAAAACAATGCGCGCCAAGGCGTTAGCCTCTCTGCTGGCAGGGTTCGTCACGCTCGCGGGGTTTTCCGGCTGCCATGCATCTTCGGCAGCCATGTTTTCGGAATCGGCAACCATCAGCGCTTCTTCTGCTCCGCAGGACAGCGCGTCATCGACAACACAGATTTCGCAAACCAGTGAGGCGGGGACGTATGTGCAGGACGACATGACGGAACTGATGCCGCAGACCTATGCGTATTTCACGGATTTGCGTCTCTCCGCGGATGGTGCTGTAGAAGTGGTGGGGCTGAGCCAGAGCGGCGGCGTACAACTTTTGCGCTGGACCGAGGATGTTTGGGAAACCGCCGTCGAATCCGGCCAGCCGACCGTGGCGAACGGAGCTTTGACCGTCGCGGCAGACGGCACGCTTTGGACCGTTTGCCGCGATGACAGCGGTGCCTACACCCTGCAGAGCGGTACGGACCCTGCCGCCATGCAAACCATTCCGGTCGAGGCTTTGTCGCAAGAGGAAGCGCTGCCAATCAGCCTGCGACTTGCAGCAGACGGAAAGATATTTTTGACCGCTCAAGTCGGGGAAACCACCGTCTTTGTGCTGGTCGATCCTGCCACCCGGCAGGCCACGACCGTGACGCCCGGTTTCTATGGCAGCCCGGCCTTTTATGCAGAGGGTTCCATCTATACGTTTGCGGCCGGAAGCACCAGCTTGTCTGTGCTCGATGCCACGAATGGCAGTGTATTGCAACAATACAGCTTGCCGTTGGCAGAGCCTTTGGCGCGGGCCAGCGCTGCCGCGATCCAACAAAACTGCCTGATTTGGGCAGACAGCAACGGTATCCATCAAATTGCCCTGAGTGGTACTTTACAGCAAAATCTGGCCGATAACCGCAGTTTTGCGCTTGCCAGCAGTTCCTTCATCGTACAGCAGATCGTGTTGGACGGACAGGGAAATTACTGGGTCAGTGGCGTAAATGCCGGCGGTCAGGCACAAATATACCGGTACCGGTATGATACCCAGGCGGCCGTCGCGTCCGGCGGCGAACTGGTGGTTTGGGCCATGGAGGATAGCCTTTTGCTACGTGAGACCGTCAATACATACGCATCTGAACACCCGGAACAGACGGTCACTGTGGAATATGGTCAAGACAGTCTGGACAATGGGATGACAGTGGACGATGTGATCCGCACCCTCAACGTAGAGATCTTTGCCGGTGAGGGACCGGATGTACTTGTGCTGGACGGTCTGCCCGTAGAATCTTACATTCGTCAGGGAATCCTCGCAGATTTAAGCAATATCGATACCAGCAACTGCTACGAAAACATTGTACATTGCTATGCCGATGAATCCGGCTGTTGGGCGCTGCCGCTGCTGTTCCGCCCCAGCCTGGTTTATTGCCAGTCTGAGGAAAACAAAGCACGGTTGTCTGAGGCCCAAAATTTGACCGATTTGCAGGATCTCCTGTGTGTCAAATCAAACTTTCATTATGATGGGTACTACAACCTGTTCAGCGAGTTATACCCGGCGGCCAGCGCGTCGATCTTTGCTGTCGAAGGCGAAGGTGTGAACGAGGATGCTCTGCGAGAGTTTTTGTCTGTCACCAAAGCGGTTGTTGATGCGCAGCAGATCAGCGCGGAATATGATCCGCTTTTTGGGGACGGGGAGGATACCGCCAGCGGGGATGACGGCCAGCACCTGGCTGTGGATATTCCTGTCAGTATGAACTGGTATGGCCGGGCGCAGGATCCGGCTGACTGCGCGGCAGGCAACCCCAGCGACTATCTGCTGACCTATATCTACATGGTCAGCGAAACCGGGAGCGTCCCGGCTCTGATTCGCCCCTTGCCGGGTGATGTGTTTACACCGGTGATGACAATGGGCGTATTGAATACATCTGACCAGGTAGACGCCGGCGTGGCGTTTGTTGGAACCATGTTGGATTGCGAAACGGAAGACCTGGCTGGCCGAGGCAGTTTCAATGGTTACTTTGTGCGTCAAGGCGTCCAACTTGCCAAAGTCAGCCAGCGTTATGATGGTACCGACGGTAACCCTACGCCGTCTGAATTGAATCTGGATGCCGTGATGGCCCAACTGACCACACCGTCGAACACGGATTTGAGTTTGAGGGAACTTGTCTATGAGAACGCGGCTCAACTGTATACGGGCGCGCAGGACTTGGAAACGACGGTGGCCAACATCCTGCAGCGAACGGACTTGTACTATGCAGAGCAACAGTAACCGGGGCCGCAACTGCTGTACGGCCACCCAACGGGAAACTCGTGCGGCCTGGTTGTTCCTGCTGCCCAGCTTGACTGGCGTTGTTCTGTTTATTTTGCTGCCCTTTGCTGAGACGGTACGGCGCAGTCTGTTTGACACGATGGGAACTGTCTGGGTCGGCTTGAGCAATTACCGCTCTGTCATACAAAACGGTGCCTTCCAATTGGCCGTACACAATACGGCGCGCTTTTTGGGGATTTGCCTGCCGATTCTTCTTTCAGGCAGCCTGGTACTGGCGCTCGTGCTCCACAGCCGTCCGCTGCGGCAAACACGGGCTGCCCGCATCTTCAAAACCACCTTTTTGCTGCCTATTGCGATTCCTGTGGCCAGCATTGTGCTGTTGTGGCAAACCTTGTTTGCCCGGCAGGGGTTGTGCAACGGTTGGTTGACCTGCCTGGGGGTGCAGCCTATAGATTTTATGGGGACAGGTACAGCGTTCTGGGTTTTGACCGGCACCTATCTGTGGAAAAATTGCGGGTATACAAGCATTCTTTGGACGGCCGGGCTGGAAGCGATTCCGGTCGATCAGTATGAAGCAGCCCGCGTCGATGGTGCAGGGACATGGCAGCAGTTCTGGCATATCACCTGGCCTGAGCTCCAGCCAACTTTAGCCCTGACCTTGATTTTGAGCCTGCTGAATGCCTTCAAGGTTTTCCGCGAGGCCTACCTGGTGGCAGGACGCTATCCGCAGCAGAGCATCTATCTGTTGCAGCATTTGTTCAACAACTGGTTTTTAAGTCTGGACCTGCCGCGCCTTGCTGCTGCCGCCGTGTTGGTTGCGCTGGTGTTGTTGGTTGTGATTTTGGGATTATTGAAATGGTGGGACCACTGTGCGAAAGATGAGTAGGGTTCACAAACCGCACCGCTGGCAATGGCTCTGGCTGATACCGGCGGCGCTGCTGGTATGGTGGCCACTCTGGTTTCTCTTTATGGGCGCGCTGATGTCCCAGGAAGAATTGCGTTTGACAATTGGCCCGGCCCTAGGGCTGGGCACCGGATATACCGTCTGGCACCTGTTGCCAGACTGGCCGACGCTCGAACCGTTGCTGACCCTGCTGTTGGATACGCCGCAGTTTTTTGTCATGTTCTGGAACAGCATCGGCCAGTCTGTAGCCCAGGTGGCCGGGAACCTGCTGGTGGGCGCGCCTGCCGCTTGGGCAATCAGCCGGCTTCGCTTTCGCGGGCGCAGTATGGTTCGGGGGCTTTACATCGTTCTGATGCTATTGCCCTTCCAGGTAACCATGGTGCCCAGCTATCTGGTATTGCGCCAATTTGGCCTGCTGGACACGCCGTGGGCCATCATTTTACCGGGCATCTTTTCTACATTTCCGGTATTTATCATGGAGCGCGGCTTTGACACGGTTCCGAGAGAAGTCTTGGAGTCCGCTTCGATCGATGGTGCAAATCAATGGCAGCGTTTTTGGCGCATCGGGATTCCATTGGGGATTCCCGGTCTTATATCCGCCCTGACGCTGGGATTTTTGGATGCCTGGAACGCCATAGAACAACCGATGACTTTTTTGGAATCTCCACAATATTGGCCACTGTCCCTCTTCTTTACCGACCCGGCCAATCTGGATACAAAACAACTGGGTCTCGCGATGGCTGCCAGTCTGTGGATGTTGCTCCCTTCGATTCTGGTCTTCCGCTTCGGGCAAACATACCTGGAAGCAGGCTTGACAAAAGGGGCTGTGAAAGGATGAACTCTTTGGACGTGATACATAAACTCAGACAGCGGTTGCACGCTACTGCCGCTGCCAAACCCAACCAGTGGCATACCGGTGTTGCCATGCTGCGCTTTCTTGCGCTCATGCTTTTGTTGACTTTGTTGGTGCGCGGAACCGCGGCCACCACGCTTCCAGTCGTCTCGGTGACCGCCCCGTACCAGGGTGTAGTTACGCAGAGCTTTACGGTTTCCGGTCAAATATCCCCCGGAATTGGAACTCCGCTGACCATCCCGGAAGGTCTTTTGGTCGAACAGATTTTCGTCCAACCGGGCGATCAGGTGACAGAAGGGCAAACGCTGGCACTCTTGTCTTTGGACGATGTGCGCGCGGAAATCGAACAGGTACAGGCGTCCATGCAGCAGCATCAAGTACAGGCCAACCAGCTTCTGGCAGGGCAGGCGGCCGATCCGTTTGCCTGGCAGCAGGCGCAGCAACAGCTGGATCGAGCGTATGCAGACTATCAACAGGCAGCAGCGGAAGGCGAGGCGGATGTTTCGCAGGCACAGAATGTGCTGGATGCTGCCCACCAGGTTTTGGCAGAGGTAGAAGGCCGGAAACCGCAACGCCCTTACGAGGACGGCTTTTGGGAGATGGCAACGCCGGAACAAGCACAGACGGAACAGGATTACGCGGACTGGGAAGCGGAATACGCGACCGCGCAGGCGGCTGTGCAGCAGGCACAGGCGGATTTGGAAGCAGCACAAGAGGCCGCGGACAATGCAACGGAGGCGGCGCTGTCCGCCGCGCAAAACGCAGAGGATTCGCGTAATAGCGCCCAGCACAATTACGCAAAGGAAACGGAAGAACTGGCTAAGTCAAACCAAACTGATCAAGCGGGCGCTCAGGTTTTGCTAGCCCAGATTCGGCAGGAAGATCAAACCTTGAAATCTCTCGAAGCCCTGCAAGCAGCAGGCGGAGCTTTTTTGGCCCCATCAGATGGCATTGTAACCGAGATGGCACTTACAGTCGGAGCAGATACGCCAGCAGTAGCGGGACTGCTGGCAGCAAACGAACAAGAATATGCGGTCACTGCCTCCTTGACAGCGGAACAAGCAAGCCTGTTGAAGGCGGGCGGTACGATTTCGGTGATGCAGGAACAAAATACCGGAACAGCCACATTGGAACAAGTCAATGATGATCTCGCCCAATTCACAGTGTCTGGTACACAGTGGAAAACGGGGGCAGCGGATATAACCGTTACGACTATGGGCGGAACGACAGGGCTTTGCCTGCCAGCCACCGCAGTCAACAGCGATAACGCCGGGAATTTTGTGTACCTGGTGGAAACTAAAAATACCGTGCTGGGCGTCCAAAGCGTGCTGGTCCGGCTGGGGGTTACCGTAGAAGAACGTGGCGATGGTGTAGTACGTATTTCGGGCGCTTTGAGCGGGCAGGAACAGATTGTCAGTGCAAGCAGCAAACCACTTTCCGCAGGAACAGAGGTGAGAATCGATGAGTAGGCGGCTGATGTCACTGATCTGTCTGGGTATGTATTGCCTTTGCCTCTGGCTGGCTGTGCAGACTGTCGAGAAGGTTAGACAAATCAGCCCAGGCGTCAGTTTGCGCTACGCGCAGGCGTTGACCGGCGAACAGGTAAAAAAAGCGCAGACTTATATAAAAAGTAGTCAAAACACAGATGGGCTGATGGTAACTTTCTGGGAAGAAACCCAGGTGGCGGTGCGCTCCCCTGTAAGCACACGGACCTGCACGGATGTTTGCAGTATCGGTTTCTGCGGAACGGCCCATGATGCATACGGAGCAAGCTATGTGGTGGGAACTGCACCCGGCAGTGGCGACACCAGCCAGTGCGCTGTCAGTACGGCGCTGGCATGGCAGCTTTTTGGAAGTACAGACATATTGGAGCAAGCGCTTACGCTGGACCCGGATACAGAGGATGCCCGGACTTACCGGGTGTGCGGTGTCTTTGTATCGGAAACAGAGCAGATCCTTTATGGTGTTGAAACCACCGCTGCATTCCAACTTCTTGAATTGACCCATGTTTCTAGAGATAATCCGGGCCAAAGCGTTCAGCAGCTTTTGGCTGCCGCCGGTCTGGCTCAACCGGACCAAATCCTATATGATGCCGCCCTCGCCTGGGTTCTGTCAGCGTTGATTGGAATACCCGAATTACTTCTTCTGCTTTGCGCCGGTTGTCATCTGCTTCGCTTATTCCGCAATAAATCTCTGAGAGAAGTTATAGGGTTCGGGATTGCACTGCTGCTTGTTTGCTTACTTCCGACCTGTTTGGCTTCGCTGCCCGGATGGATGATTCCCAATCAATGGGGAAGTATGGCGGCGTGGCATTCGCTTTTGTCTGCCGCAGGTGACCGGTTGACGGAATGGTTTGCCTTGTGCCCAACTGCACGGGATGTGCAATTAAAAGGCGAAGCAGCACAAGTGGTTGTGTTTACCTGCGGGAGTCTGGTGTTCGCTGTGGCTGCTTGTTTGAGTTGGGGTTCTTCCGTTAAGACAAAAGGGAAACGCTCCTTGTGCCCGTATGACAACCACGCGACGTTAAACTTATAAGATGGGATCGATGAAAGCGATTTCTCCGTTCAAAGGCAAGGCTGCCGCATTCACCTAACAACCACAGAATATCAACTATTCATTACGCTGCTCGACCATTCTGGGCACATCTGCTCCCGAAACTTTCTTCTGGCATCTGCATGGAATATCACAGTGCCGATTCAGACGTGAACGGTTGATGTGCATATCGCAAAGCTGCGGAAGAAACTGGATCTAGGCCCGGATGATTTGAAAACCGTAATGGGACGGGGGTATTCGCTTTCTGGATAATGTGCGATGCCTGACAAATGGGTGAAATACATTTTGAAAGTCACATAAAGTATATCATCTATATTAGAGATTATTTTAGAGTTGGCTCTCTCTTACTTCCTTAAAGGAAGCTCTCGTGTTTAGCCTACAAGAGCTTCTGGAAAATACACAATTAGAACGATTTACCTGCTCAACTAGAAAGGAAAAGTGTAAAATGATTACGAAAGAGAAAAACCGCACCAAAATTATTTGTGCAGTAGTTACCGCCATTTCCGCTATTGTAGCAGGTGGAAGCGCTTTTCAACTTCATAATGTGCAGAACATATCCCAAACAGTAAATGGAAATGTCATCCAAATTTTAGGGGAAACCGGCAGCTATGTATCTGCCGGCACTGATTTAACAGACTCAACTGATGAGCTAATTTCCGCATACAGAAAGGTTCTTGACGAGAACAGTCAGTATCAGGCAAATCAATCAACGTTGCAGGGACAAGTCCAAAGCCTGCAAAACGAAAATGACGACTTGAAAAATCAAATTCAAATACTTAAGGGAACACTATTAAATACATATTCCTCAGACGAAATCAATAGCGTAATCGAGCAAGGCGGATTAAAGAGAGATATTTCTAAGCGCCTAGATAATTTGGAATGTCTGGACAGTGTTGATTGTGAGCAGGTTCCCTCTGTTAAAGATTTATATGGAACCACTCACAGCGTATCGTATCGTTTTGACGCTTCCGACACCGCATGGGCCAAGTTCAAGTTGGACGGACAATATGATACCTTTTCGGCAAATATTGTTACATCGGAAGATACAAATCGTGATGCAAATATGAGCGTGGAAATCTACCTTGATGATGTTCTTGTTGGGCGAGTTGACGATGTTGTACGAGATGAACATGTTCGCCCAATTAGTGTCAGCGTAAATGGTGGCAATGTTTTAATGATAAAGGTCATCCGTACAAATTCCTATTATAGCAGTAATGCTTATATTTGCGACACTTCACTGTCAGTGTTGCAGTGATTTTCACCTTGACTAATCACTGCAATTAAAGCATAAGAGGCACGGCATTTGAAAAGATATTCGTAAGTGGCATAATAGCCGCAAAATAAAAATTGATATTCGAGTTAAAATGCGGTACTATAATAAAAAACTATATAGTTACACTTGATGTGACGGTTGACCTAAGACAGTGGGTACTGTAAATCCTACCGAGGTGATGTTAAGCAGAAAGATACCACTAGAATTGTGTGGTATCTTTCTGCCTTTCTTGATAATGTGGAATATAGCAATGCCGTATATTTGTGGTATAAGTTTAAAATACAAGAATAAGTTAAGGTATTAGGATATGGGAGAAAGAAAAAAAGAAAAACTGAATTTAAAGAGATTTATATTAAAGCTACTGAGTTTACTAGGGTATGATTGCTCAAGAGTTGATATTGCGCCACTTGGTAAAGGGAAAAAGGGGAGTCAAAAGCTTTCCATTGCGTTGGCGGTAATTTATGCAGCGGTTTCATGGGTTACACTGAGCAGAGACAATATATTAGCAGAGTTAATAGCTATAATCCTAAATGGAATAACTGTAATACAAGTATTAATTGCTTTATACCAAAAAAGCGATCTGTCAAAGACTCTCTTGAATTTTATAGTGTAAAATATTGCATTGCATCCACACGGTTGCTGTCGATTCTTACTTCCAGATGTAGGTGGTTGCCCGTAACCCGCCCAGTGTGTCCGACATAGCCGATAACTTGCCCGGCCTGCACCTGCTGGCCGGTGGCAACGCAGATGGACGAGCAGTGGGCGTACAGTGTTTCCAGACCGCCGCCGTGGTC
>ENA-ORQX01000934-ORQX01000934.1-human-gut-metagenome-genome-assembly--contig:-NODE-934-length-20252-cov-16.040501_pt1 | contig 20252 bp, 17 predicted proteins | sample MGYA00242170_ERZ509124 | MGnify/ENA primary metagenome ERZ509124 (study PRJEB26280, sample SAMEA2338647) | human gut metagenome | biome: human gut; feature: human-associated habitat; material: faeces... | reverse complement strand
CTGAAAATCACGTTTCTATGAATAATAGAGCGAAAGAAACGAGGTAACGATTTGGTAACAACTATTCGTTCCAAATGTAAATCATTATCTATCAGTTGATTGTGATAAGTTGTTTTGATGATAGGTAATGGATTTGTAACGTGCTAACTTCTGTATTCTTCATCGCTTTGAAGTGGGGTGATTAGCTGAGGACAAAGATACGGCTTTTTCTTGAAAAACTCAACATCATACACAAATTTTGATAATCCACAGATTAAGCCTACCTATATGACTCCTATAACACGTAACGCTTGGAATTTCTATTTTAATCAGCATATTTGTAATTTTGCTACGATATTTTATATTATATTTTGTTGTATGCCGTTTTGTTTGTATCTTTGCACCTAAACAAGATAAAAACATCAAGTATGATAGTAAACTTCTCAGTTGAAAACTTTTTCTCCATTAAATCGGCTCAAAAAATTAGTTTTGAACCCACATCAGATACTTTTATGTCTGATGAATATTCGTATGAGGTTAAAGAGGGAGTCAGATTGCTGAAGGTAGGCATCATCTATGGCGCCAACGCTTCCGGTAAAACTAATGTATTAAATGCCATTGAGTTCTTCAGAATGTTGGTTTTGAGAATGCCTAAAGACCGGAATGAGAAAACGGGAGTTGTTCCTTTCATGCTGGACGATACTTCAAGAAATGGAACAACAAAGATGTCGATGGTATTTTATATCAACCAATCGAAATATATTCTTAGTTTTGAATTAGATGCAAAGTATATTCATTCTGAGACATTGGTCGTTTATGATTCTATTCGCCCTACCAAGTTGTATAATCGCAGTTATGATGCCGCGACAGATTCCACATCCATTGAGTTTGGTTCAAACCTGAAAATGTCACGGAAAAGCCAAGAAGTAATTTCCGGGAATACAATCAATAATTGCAGTGTGCTTGCCGCGTTTGGCAAAAGCAATGTGGAACGGACAAAGTTGAATGATGTGTACGATTACTTTGCCAACCATGTAAAGGATGTATTAGCTCCTGGCATGTTGCTTTCTGGGTATGTCAAATCACGATTGGATAAAGACGAAACTGGAGATTTGAAGAAATTCATTTTAAATTTCTTGAAAGCATCCGATTTCAACATAGAAGATGTGGTGTTGCACGAAGAAGAAGAGTTGATTACCCCTGAATTGGAACAACTGATTCAGAATGCGCCTATTGACAAAGAGGCCAAAGCCGAAATGCTAAGGAGGGGTAAAATCACAAACGCGGCGCTGACTTTCAAGCATAAGGCAGGCGATAAAGTATATGATTTGTCTGAAGAATACGAATCCAATGGTACGATGAGGTTTTTGGGAATGGCAGTGATTCTGAATTTCTTGTTAAAGACTAATCGGTTTGTGCCTATTGACGAAGTAGAGACAAGTATTCATTACGAACTGCTGGCTTATTTCCTGAAAGTATTTTTAGCAAACAGCAATAGGCCGTCTCAAATGCTCCTGACAACGCATGACATTAATCTGCTTAACGAAGATTTCATTCGACGTGACACAATATGGTTCACTGATAAAGACGAATTTGGCGAGACCCAAATCGTACGCCTCTCTTCTTTAGGATTGCATAAAAATCTCTCCCCTTATAATGCCTATAAGCAAGGAAAATTAGTAAAGTTGCCGTTCCTTGGCAGTCAATATATTAACCTAAACGACTGATGATATGGGGCGAACAGTGACAAAAAGTATCGCCATCATAGGCGAAGGGGAAACGGAGTGGTTCTATTTTGACTCTTTGAGGGTTGCGTGTCGCTATCCTTTCAAGGTCGCACCTGATTTTCCTCAGCATAGCGACATCAAGCATATGCTGAAGTTGGTCGAATCCTATTTGAATAAGCAATATGATTATATTGTATGCTTGTTTGATATGGACAGACTGTTGCAGTATCCCTCTGAAATGCAATCATATCAACGTGCAAAGAAAAAGTATCATGCAAAGAAGTATGCCGGAAAAGTGATGTTCGTAGAAACGAATCCTTGTACGGAATTTTGGTTCTTGCTTCATTTCTTGCCTAATGTGGTTTGTCGGCGATATGAGAGTTACGAGCAGCTACTTCCCGAATTGCAGAAATACATGCCGGGATATGAGAAAACGAAAAGATATTTCATACGCACAAACCTCTATAAATACTTGACAGATAATGGAGATTTGGAACGGGCGATGTCAAATTCAGAAAAACTTTGTCAACTATGCCAAGAATCTCCGGAAGATTTGAAAGCATATTCGGAAATACATCAGGTGATAAGGCTATTAACTAATATATAAATATACATTAAAATTGAAGAATATATGAGTTTTGACAAAAATAAACATTTGAGAGAAGTGTTAGACACTCACAAGATGTGCCACGTCCAGGATTTCGTGAATAAGGTTAAAAGCCGTAGAGAAGAGATTAAGACCAAGATGCACGACCACTATGGCAGCGACAAGTATCCATCATTTGGTTCTGGCAGTTTTGCCAAGCATACCGCCACCAATGTGAAGTTCGACCTTGATTTGGTGGAGCCGTTCAAGCATAATGCTTTCGGAACATTACAGGAAATGTTTGACAGCGTACACGATTTCCTTGCAGAGGAGTATAAGAATACAGGCGTGATAATTCGCAAGCAAAAGGTTTCAATTGGCGTAAGTTTCCCTATTGAAAAGGGGGATGAGAAGCCGGTTGAAGTTGATGTGGTACCTGGCAGAGAACTAAGCAATGATGACTATCTTGATTCGCACGATTTGAACCTATGTTTTAATGAAGACCATTGGGGATTCAAGAAGGGAACAAGCCAAAAAACAAACATCCAGAAGCAGATATCGCATATCGAAGGTAAATCAAATGAGCGCCAAATTATCCGTCTGCTTAAAATATGGAAAAAGCAGAAAGGCAAGAAATACAAGTCGTTTGTTATTGAACTAGCTGTAATAAGAGCCCTTGACGGCTATGATGGTGATAATGGTCTTTGGCCAAGGTTAAAATACACGATGGAGTATCTACGTGACCACATTGCAGAAAACAGTTTCCATCTTTATGACCCAGGTAACACGAACAACGATGTCATAGCTGCTATGCAGGACTACGATAGAAAATCATTTAAATCGGATATGGAGAGTATGCTTAACAATATTGACAGCAATCCTGATTTATATTTACCCTACTACTTCAAGGTAAACGAGAAGTATAGTGGATATAAAGAGAAAGATACGGGTGCCGCTTACCCGACGAGTGCAAAGCGATTCGGATAGTAAGGAATATGATGACAGCAGATAAAATAAAGGAACTGATAGAGGGGCTTTACGGAGTTAGCCTTGTTGATGATTTTACCATTAATGAGGCTGGCTCGTTGAAAGGTCGTATTGCAGTGGCTACAGGGCAAGACAGTGCTGATTTGGAATGGGATGTAGAGATTAGCCCTACCTATCCGTTTAAAGTAATGGGTAGGGAACCTATCTATTTTCAAAATAAGAATCTGCTGAACTATCCGCACATTATGCAAGGCGGTAATCTGTGTATGCATTCTGCGGAATATGAGAATACTGAGAGACAGTTCGTGAACGACTTGGAACAGTTAAAGGAATGGGTAGAAAAATACTATGTAAAAATGGAGAAAGATGCACACTATGAACATCTGGTAGTAAACCATCATCTGATTTGCGGACAGTATTATACTTTTTGCTTCGCAGAAACCAAAGAAGACTTTGCAGAAGGAGACTATGGAGTGGTACACTATGCAGTGTTGCCAACAGGCTGGAAAAATGACAGCCCTGTCAGCAACTATATGGCACAGAAGTTTGTGTCGTGCGCACAGGTGAAGAAAAGAGAGTTGTTCTGTAAGATTAGTAAGTCCTACCAAAAATTAAAGTCATTTGACGGTGTATATTGCCTGCTGAACGGCATCCCATCGGTGCATAACAAGTTTATTGTTGAGGATTACGATTCTATCAAAGGATTGTTCTCGCAGAGTCAGAAAAACTATATCCATAGTTTTGTTGCATTGCATAAAAACAAGTATAATTCCTTCCCACTGTTCTGTGGATATAGAATTCCCGGAGGCGGTGTCTATTGGCAGGCAATGATGCTTTTCATGGATGATTTGCCAATAGAACCCGTGCGGGTGGGCACTGGTAAAAACAGACTTTGGTTTACTGATTTTAAGCAGGGACTAATACAATGGGCAGAAACTGTGGATATTTCATATAAGTATTTCTTCGGGCGTGGAGCCATGCCCGAAGAACTGGCTAACAAGAAAATACTAATTATGGGGGTTGGAGCTATAGGAAGTATTGTGGCTGAGACCCTAACAAGATGTGGTGCGAAAATCCTAACTCTCTATGATATAGATAATAAGGAACCTGGTAATGTTTGTCGGTCTGCTTATTCTTTTTATAGTGGCATAACAGAGAAAACTTTGGATATGGAGAACTTACTGACGCAGATTTCGCCTCATGTTGAATGTACCAGCTTGAAATCCATCGTTGACTTGGTGGTAAAAACATACTCGGCAGGACATGAAAACAAAAGTGCTCTTGCAAAGTTGTTTGACGAATTTGATGTAATATTTGATTGTACTACAGATAATCAGTTGATGCGGATTATGGATTCTACGGGGACGAAAGCCCAGTTGGTTAATCTCTCAATCACCAATCACGCACAAGATTTGATATGTGCCTTTTCACCTAATGTGGCAGAGGCTGTTTTGTTGATATATGGCTTGCTTAAGCGCAATACGGAAACCGACATGTATAACCCTACGGGTTGTTGGAATCCGACCTTTAAGGCTTCGTATAACGATATAGAATGCAAGGTGCAGGTCGCCCTGAAGCATATTATCAGGATGTTAAGTAAGCTAGAGCCCTTAAGCAATTTTTATATAACAGAAGACGATTTGAATTTAAAGATAAATAGGCTATGAAGTATTATCTGGCTGGTTATGATTTGTATATAGAGATACAAGCCTCTGTGTTCAACCAAATACAGTTGCAGGCCGAGGCTGAGTATCCTAATGAGAACGGAGGGATGCTCGCAGGACGATATTCCGTAGATAGGCATACGGTGTATATAGAAAAGGTAGTAGTGCCAGTGGAGAAATTGACTAGCAGGACAACATTTAAGCGTAAAGCCAAGGGGTTGGAAAAAGTATGGGAACAATTGGTCAAGGATGGGTTACGATATGTGGGCGAATGGCATAGCCATCCAAATGGTTCCACACAATATAGCAATACGGACTTGACGGCTATGGTAGATATTGAGAAGGAAGTGACCATTGCTAATCCATTACTACTGATAGTTGGTGTAAGAGGTGACGGACTTAGTGCCCATACATTTTATTGTTATAAGAATAATAAGTTGTTAAAATACAAGAAGATGATAGATTTAAGAAATTTATTTCATGGTTTGCAAGAACAAATGTTAACCAGTCTGAATGTAAATAGGATGTTTATAGGACACCCTGGTAGTAAGGGGGACGCCACGGAACAACATTGGATAGAATTTCTACGAGCCTATCTTCCTGAGAGGTATAAGGTGGATAAGGCTATCGTGATAGATTCGACGGGCAATGTTAGCGAACAGATGGACGTAGTCATTTATGACGCAATTTACACCCCCTTCATATTCAAACAGGATGGTTTCATGTATATACCTGCGGAAAGCGTATATGCTGTGTTTGAGGTGAAGCAGGATGTGAAAGGATATATAGAATACGCCGCCAAGAAAATTGAGAGCGTACGTAAACTGAAACGAACAAGTATTAGTATGGTTGCCTCAGGAATAACTAAGCCTGCTCGACCATTAACTAAGATAATAGGTGGTATTTTGACTACAACAAGTTCGTATAAAGAGAACGATAGGGTAATAAAACAGTTAGAGGAACTAAAAGGCTTACAGACGTTGGATTTGGGATGCCTCTGTGATGCGGGTAGTTTTTATGTTGATTACAAAGAAACTGTACCTAAAGATATAGACCCAATTACGGATAACTGTAAATATATCGAACAAGTATATGAGAGCCGCGAAGTAAAAGAAATTGAGTTTAGCAACAAGGAGGTGTCTTTATTCACTTTTTTCCTTCAGCTTGTGAGCTATTTAAAATCCATTGGTACTGTTGCTGCAATAGATATCAATGCATATCTGAAGGCTATTAATGCAAAAATCGACGAAGATATTTAAAGTAAAGGTGATAGATTTGTGAACTGCTACAATAATTAGACTTTGCTTCAGAAACATAGATAGAAAGGGTAGAAATTTGGGCAATTCTACCCTTAATTTGTTACATTAGCTTGGCTTCTCAATAAATGCTATTCGTTAGATGGTATTTCAGTTATGGATATCAGTTATTTTTGGTAGAAAGTACTTCTTTTATATACTGTTGCTGTGCGTCATCTATCCCGAACAGCTTGTATAACTGTCCATTAACATCTCCATTATAATCTATCAAACCATTATTATCGGTATAATACAATAAATCAGGAACTTTTTTGGCTAAGGATGTCAGTGATTCATCTGTCATCAAAAAAGCAAACCGTATTATCTCACTTGTTGCATACTTGAAGAAATTACGTGCTTCATTTTCGGTTTCAAAAGTTTTCAAGGCTACTCGTGAACGTCCAAACGCACTATGGTTGTCCATTACGGCTATTTGATTACTTCGTTTTTGTCCTCCTGCATTCGCACTTGAAACAATGACTTTCCAGCGTCCTAAATATTCTGTTCCCGAAGAAATGACATTCTTATTTGCTATATACCAACGCGCACGACCACTTTTCCCTGCCTTATCATTGGTAAATAGCTTTATTTCCGTATCTGGATTGAAATAATCTCCATCGTTATATTCCCTGACAAGAGAAGGATTCTTTTCAACAAAATCGCTTTCAATGCCAAATAAACTACGAGGAAGAACAGAGTCATGCAAACATCCATATTCCTTAATAGCCTTATCCAATTCCCTGACAATCTCATCGTCATTAGGATTGAGTGGGAACAAGTTCTCCCCCGGATTATCTGCATGTATGGATATAACCTTACTTTCTTTTGAATAACGATATGTAAAGCCTTTTTCTGTCTTACCCATATCTTTTAGCACGATGGAAAGTCCGTCCGCGATAGCAACATCCTTGAATACATCTGTAGAACATGGGAAAAACTCCAACATCATTAAATGACAATCATTTATCTGCGCCATTCCAAACTTTTCAAGTCCTTTTCCTGAACGATGAATCCATCTTGCGCCGGGATAGATTAAGGATGTATATTTTCCAAGTCTTTCGCTAATCATTTGAAAATATTGGAAAATACTAATGCTTACTTTTTGACCATTAGAACTCTCTTTCTGTTCCACAACTTCTTGATATGGTGGATTTCCCACTACTGCATTGAATTTCATATTGTTTCCAGCTAAATCATGTACCTTTTTGATGAAAAGTTCCGGTTGGTTCTTAATTTTGTTGATAAGGTCATCTGGTGCATACATATTTGTCTTTGTTCCGCGAAAGCCCACGAGTGTCCGCTTAGTAATACTTTTCGCCATCGGCGTCTTGCAGACCACGAAAATATTTTCCGCCACAACCTTATCCCACACCGCCTGCTGTTCCTCCAATGTGTCGGCAGAAATGGTACTGTCCTTCAGCCGGGAGCGGTAAATGCTGTAAGCCATATAAAGCGGATACAAGCCCGACTTGGAATTGATTTCAAGAATACGGCTGTCAGACGTGAACACTTCTTCCGTTACCTTGCCGTGTTCGATGAAGCGCGGCTCGTCAATGGTATGCTCATAATCCTTGTCAAAAAAGCAGTAGCCACCCAAACAGTCGCCCAAGTGCATGTTTACCACACGCCACGGGGTAAGCACTGTTTCCTTGTCGGGATTGCGGAACGTGCTGAAGATATCCGTGATACGCCCGATGCGTTCTTCCACACCCAGTTTGTCAGCGGCTTTCGCCATCGCACGGATACGCTTGCCTGCGGCGCGGAAGATGTCCGGGTCGTAGTATTTCTTGAAAGCATTGAACTTCTGCTTGCTCACCCCTTTGGGCATAAACTCCTCCCAGGAACGCGGATCTATCTTCTCGGCGAAGTTGTCAATGGTGATTTCCTCGTCTTCGTTATCCAATTCTGCACCGTAGATGAGCAGGGGCATGCGGATGGATATGCCACGGAGAATGGAGATAGCCGCCTCGCGGTTCTTCGTCTTCTTTTTCAGTTCCTCCAGCCTGCGCTTTTCTTCCTCAGTCAGTTCCTTCTTGGGCTTCTTCTCCAGCTTTTCCTTTTCCTCGTATTCCTCGTTATTCAGCCCTTGATTGTTGATGTCCACCTGATTGGTCTTGGGCATAGCCTTGGTCTGACCGATAATGCGTTTCAGCTCGTCAAATTCATTCAGTTCTACATCGTCAAGTTTCAGGAGCTCATCATTGTACAGGCTGTTGTCCTCAAATCCGTTGCGCACCACGCGTTCCACATAGACCTTCTTCAACTGCTCCAGCATACGCGGCACATCAAATTTGTCCATGCGCGAGCCTTCAATGGAAATGACCGGGCAGAAGTTGAGGAAGTCGCCCATCGTCTTACGGTCGTCCTGCGAGGTCTTGCCAGCCTTGGCGGAAATCTTGGCGGTCTCGGCAAGCACTTTCAGCGTGCGGTCTGGCGCGAAATCGAACACGTAGCACTGCTCCTTCACCCGTCCGTTGATGGTGGCAGGCGTCTGCACGCGGAAGATGGTCTGCATATAGCTGGATGCCGCCGTATTATATGAGCCGGAAAGCATGAACACGGCAGTCCATGCCGGAACGTTCACGCCCGTGGTCAAGCGTCCGCAGGAAAGGGTGATGGTGCGTGTCGCGTCCGGGTCTTTACCGATGGCGGCGTTCACCATTTCAAGCGCACCGCGGTTTTCCTCGTCCTCGTCGCCGTCGCCCGCCACATTTACAATATGGAAATGTTGGAACACGGGATGCCGCTGCAACAACGCACTCAACGCCTTTGCCTCCTTCACGCCCGGCACCATCCACAGCGTGTGGCGGAAAACATTGCGGTATTCCTCGCTGGCGAAAGGATAACAGCTTTCCTTGTCCTCCTTGGTAAGCAGGTTGAGGAAAGCGGAAACGTCACGCTCATGGATAAAGTTACATTCTTTATCCACCCGGAAGAACTCACGGAAATTGAAAGCCACGTCCTCATCGACAAACTCCTTGAGCAAACGTCCGAGGTCATAGGTATAGATGTTCATGGCTGGCAGTGCTGCATACGGGTTGGGGTCGCCGAAGTGGGTCTTGTCCCATTCCAGTTTGGCACGCTGCTCCATCACGTAGTCCCATGTGTAGATTTCGTTCTCCTTGAAATCGTCCAGCAGGTTGAACGGCGTTCCAGACAATCGTAGGACTTTCGTATCGTCCTTGACCAATTCAGCCATTACCGCCTTGCCGAGTTCGGTCTGCGTGCCCTCGTGCGCCTCGTCAACAATGATTAAGTCCCAAGGTGTAGCGAATACCTCATTGTTCTTGTCGAAGTTGCCGCCAACGAGTTCCGACCCGCGCAAATCCTGCATGGAGACGAAATAGACATAATGCAGTCCGTCTGCCTTTGCCCTGCGTTCAAGGCTTTCATGGCTCTCCCCGTTGTTCTTGGAGCCGTAAGCGAAGTTGTTGCGGTCATAGAATATCTTGCCGAAATCCTCGAACCATCCGCTGTCCACCACGGGGCGGTGGGTAAGGATGAGTGTGCGTTTGAAATCCATGTCCTTGACCACCTGTAGGGCGGAAAGGGTCTTGCCGAAACGCATCTTGGCGTTCCATAGCATCTGGTTGCCTTTCCTGAACTGCCTTTCCGTCTTCTCAATGGCTTCCCTCTGTTCGGGGCGGAACACAATGGGGCTGCGCCCGTTTATTACCTCTCCCGGCGACAGGGATTCCTTGCCCTCCTTGACGGCTACAATGGCACGTTTTACCACATCAAGCGTAGTCACGAACCACTCGTTAGCCTTGTTCTCCTTGTCAAACACTTTCCTTTTCACGCCGGAACGCTCCAGCACGGTATGCACCTCCTTGTCGTTGAACGAGCGCAAGCCGCCACGGTTGTACAGCGTCAGTTCGGTATGCAACAGGTCGTAGCGTATGCCTGCGGTCTGCGTGTATTGGTTGATGCGTTTCCTTGCCGCCTCGTTCAGCGGCTTGCTGTTCGGTGCCAGCCCAATGACGCTCTCATCGTCACAGGTAGCCTCGCCTATCTTCAGGCAACCTTCGTGTGCAGCATCGTTGATGCGGAACACGTATATCAGCTTCAGTTTAAGGGAAGAAAAGTATTTCATGGGCATTCATTTTAGGAGGTCGATAAAACGTATGCGCTTGCCTTTACGCCCGGTCTGTGGGTCTTTGGAGCGCCAGTCCTTTATGAGGCAGTAAGTGCCGTTGTGCTTGTAAATGTTGTCCGTCTTGCATCCCTCGCAAGGTGTGACGACTTTCGTATTCTCACCGAAAAGCGACATTTCTGTATGCACCTTGTCGTGGCAACTGTCAGGCACGACTCCTTTCAGTCCGTCCATCTGCCATACGTTCCACGAAATGATGTAGGCGATGTAGTTGACGGACTTCGCCAACGGGTCTTTCCCGAATTTGGCACGGTAGTATTCGACAAAAGAGGCGAGCATGGATTCACGGGCAATAAGCAGGCTGTCGCCTTGCCATTCGTAGGCATATATGCTCTTGTAGGCTTCCTGCGCGGCTTCCAGCCATTCGCCGGAAGTCCCGGTGTTCTCGCTGGCGACGCGCAGTTTACGGTCAAGCAGTCCGATACGGTCGGCAAGCGGAACAACTGCGCCTGTGGTGGTGTCATAGCGGCTGACGATATAGGGTGCTTCGCCGCAGGTGATTTCAAGACGTGTGTCACGGACATAATCCTTCCATGCCTTTCCTTCGGGGAAAGAGATTCTTTCAGGATTCGTTTTCCAGCCGTGCGTGCCGTCCTCTGACGTGTATTCCGTATTGAACACGCCTTTCCTGCCAAACCACGCCTCGTCAATGAGGTTGTTCTGCGCGTTGCACACCCACGCAGGGGTGAACACCTCCGCCATGTCACGGACACGCGCCGACTGGGTGTCCTTATGCTTCAGGACACGGGGCATGATGACCTGACCGTTGTCACCCGTAATGAGTTCGGGCAATATCGGGTCATGGTAGCCATACCCTTTGCCAAGGTGTTCATAGTCGGAAGTCGCCCAGAATATGTTGCACACGGCATCGCCCCTGCTCGTCGTATGGTCTTTGAGCAGGGTGGACAGCAATCCGGGGGAATCCTGCAAGATGCTGTTCTCCAATATGTCGGCTGTTTCAGGCATGTTGATACACTCATGTTAAAGTGTATCTCCTGACGGGAGAGCATAATGCCTGATAATCAAACCGTTTATTTCTCATTTGTAAAACAACAGCCGTTTCAATGCTGCTTTAATGCTTGTTTGACGCATTTTTATGGAGTGCAAATTGCCCGTTTTTCACAAAAATGTGTAATTTTGCATCCGATAGTGTATCTCCCGTCAGAAGCACCCCCATTATTCCCAAACAATTTCCGATTACAAGTCTTTCAGAATAAGCAAGTTCGCTTTGTCTATCACCGAACCGTCCAATGACGCGAGGTATATGCGCGTGGTTTCCTCCGAATCGTGTCCCATGCCCTCGCTGATGACTGAAATCGGTATGTTCTTGCTCTTGGCGATGCTTGCCCAAGAGTGCCTGCTCACGTACATGGTAAGCGGCGCGGCAATGCCGCATAGTCGGGCAATCTCTTTCAGGTACTTGTTGATGCGGAACAGCGTACTCTTGTATTGGCTGCGCAGTTTCTTGGAAGGCAGTTTCAGGATAGGGAGCAGGTAATCACCGGAACATCCTGCGGCATATTTCGCCACGGTTTCCTCCATGCAGCTTTCCCACCTGATGTGGAGTTGCTGTCCGGTCTTGTGCCTCCGGTAACTCAATATGCCGTTTTTCAAGTCCGACTTCTTCAAATAAGCCATGTCAATAAACGACATTCCACGGGTGTAAAACGAAAAGAGGAACATATCCCTTGCCAGTTCCCAATGCGGCTTTCCCGTCAGGTCAAGTTCCTTGATGCGCCGGATGTCCTTCAGGGATATGGCGCGTTTCACGGTCTTGTCCATTCCTGTATAGACATGCCTGAAGGGATGTTTCTGTGCGGTCAGCGCCTTTTCCACTGCACGGTTGTAGGCGGCGCGCAGGATGCGCATATAGAAAGATATGGTGTTCAGGGATGCGCCATTTATTTTCAGCCATGCCTCGTATTCCATTATCAAGTCCTCATCCATGTCGTCTAGCTGTATATCCTTGTTCCGCCTGAAACGCATGAAGCTGGACAAAGCGGACGCATAGGTTTCCGATGTGCGTTCCCTGTTCAGGCGTTTCAGTTGCCCAATGACGGAATCCATGAAATTAAAGAACGATTGCAGGCTTGTCTGTTTTCGATAACCGTCCACAATGGCATCTGCCGAACAGACACCTTTGAGCGTCAGGTCGCGGATAATGTTCTCCAACCGCAATACGTCACGGCTGATGTATTTTTGGATAATATGAAGATGGTGCTTCCTGTCCGCATCAGCTTGGGAGGGAGCCGTTACGGATGATGTTCCGGCGTTCCACTCGCTTTCATGCACATACAAGTCTGCCGTAATCTGGCGGACCGCGCGGTTGTGTATCACCTGATAATAGATGCTGCCCTCCTTGCCGTTTACGGAAGAAGGACGGAATTTCACTTTTACCGATGCCATTCACGTTACTTTTTGTTATTACCATTTATTCGTGTCACTTTCAATTTCTCCTGCATCAGACTGTCCGACAAGGTCTTTAATCCTTTGTCGTAGCCGTCAGCTTCCTGTCGTATCCAGTCAATGGTTTCTTCGTTGCGGTGGATGTCGAACACGTCATTCAGCCAAAGAATGTTGTTTGCATTGCAACCTCCCCACGAGCGGATGACACGGAACTTCAACGCATCGTCCGCATACTGACGCTTGGATTTCCAAAGCTCGATGTTGCCCCAGACGGAAAGGCTGCATACGATGCCCATGCCGACCAAAAGAGAAAATACCTTGTTGGACTTGATGTCGAATTGATGACGGTGGATATGCTCCTGTGGCTCGGTATCTTTAGGGCAAACGATTCCTTCAAAGCCCGTAACAGGTGTAGAATCCTGTTCGATGCGTAAACCTCCGCTTCAGCGAATTTGGTCAGCATGGCTTTTGTCTGTGCCTGATGCTCCCTTGCGGAACTGTCAAACAGCTCCTTTATGGGTGTCAAGTCCACCGCCGTAGGCTGTCCGCCAGATTGATTGTTGGTTACTTTTGGAGCGTTCTCCAACTTTCCGTTGATGCTCTTGAGGTCATTCTTGATGTCCTCAAAGAGCGAGTAAACTTCATTATTATCCATGTTTAAAATCTTATTTTACGTTGTTTCTTTTTCTTGTTCCTGCGTTTTAATTCTTCCTCGAAACGGTTTTCCTCAGCCTGTCCGTCCGCGTTGTCCGGCATGAAAAGACCAATCGAGCCGTTGTACAAATCATCGTTGCCCCTTGATTCAGGTTGAAACGTGGGTAGTTCTTCATGACGCGAGGGCGGTTGCATATTCATTCGCTCTGTGCGCCTATTACGTTCCAATGCTGCGTCAATCTTGGAAAAGCTGAACCGCCTGTCAATCTTGGAACCGCTGAACGAATAGCCGTTCATGGTGAAAACTACACCCTGTACCTCGTCCGACTTGCCCTTGTACTTGAACCGCATATCCACTCCTTGTTTCTTCAGATTAGCGGCAAGAATGTTCCAGTTTCCACACCTTGAAACCTCCGATTTAAGGATGGAGTAAAGCCCGTACTTGGTCTTGTCCGGCTCTTTCAGGCGGTGCTGCTTCACCCGTTCCTTGCCGTTGGCAAAGTACAGGTTATATTTCTTCGTCAGTTCCTTGCAGATACGTGCGCTGCGTATCCGCTCGTTGCGGTCACTGATTGTCCTGCCATTATTGGCGATTCGGTTGAACGCTATATGCACATGCGGATGCTCCTTGTCGAAGTGGCGTACGATGAGAACCTGCGTGTCGGTTATCCCCATTTCCTTCAGGTATTCCAACGCCATTCCAGCCATCGCGCGGTCGGTCAGGCGGTGTTCGTCCTCCTTGTGAAAAGCCAACGAAATGTGTCCGACGGGCTTCATTACCCTCGGATTCATCTTTGATTGTGCCTCGAAGCTCATGGCTATCGTGTCCCTGTCCTCGGCAAACAGACCGTCACAGACAAGGATTTTAGCGTCCTTCCCTTTGTCAAGAATGTAGTTTACCACACCCTTGAAACTGCTTCCCTTTACGATTTTAGCTATCATATCTGACTGTCATAAGAGGATTAAATTCAGCACTTCTTCAATCCGTGCCACGAGTATGCGACACTCCATCCTCACCGTAACGAAACCCGCGGCGTTCGCCTTGTGCGCAAGCTGGTTCAGATTGTTCGCCATGCCGCAGAGCTGGCGGACATAGCCCGTATGTTCCGGCGTGAGCCGTTCCTTCACCTGCCCGTTCCTCATGCAACGGCGCAAGAATTCCCCGGTGGATATGCCCGCGTTCCGCACCTTGCCTTTCAGCGTGTAGTAGTCCGATGTCGCCATCTTCACAGTGAGGCGGTATTTCAGCTTGTCTGCCGCTCCTTTCTTGGGGCGGCCTCCCTTGTTTCTTCTGTCAAAAATCCGTTTCTGTTCCATTGATTTTTAATTGATTTCTACTGATTAGAATGTGATTACTGGTTAGACCAACGGGATATGGCTCTCCACGGAGTCTATGAGTGGGAACAGGCGGTTTCGGTATGCCCGAAACACAAACTTGCTCCCCTCAAAACTCCGTTGGACAGGTTCAGGGTAACTCTGAATTGCGCCCCGTCAATCCACTTCTTAATTCTCAGAGTTTACGCCATGCCTCGATGTCCTCCCCGTAGGTGGCAAGGTGCTGCCGGGCGATGTTCTCCACCAGTCCAGACACGCTCATCCGCCGCTCGCCGAACATGCGTACGATACGGTCGAGGGCATCGCGCGTACTGCGGCTGAGGAACACGGGCTTGCGGTCTTCGATGGTCGGAACGGTGAGAAAGGCTTCCTTGTATTCCTCCAACGATGCCCGGCGTTGCTTGCCGCTGATGCGGCGTACCACCTGCGGAGTTTCATCCGTCTGTTCCGGTACGGCTTCACTTAACTTTTCCTGTACAACCTCGCTTGCCTTTTCCGGCTGTTCCTTTGTGTCGGCAGGCTGGGGCTCGGGCTTCGGTGTTTCCATACTCGGCTTGTTGCCTAAAAAATCCTGCAATGTTGCATCCATACTCTGGCTGCTTACGTTCTTCTTCATACTTGTTTGAATTTAGTGTTTAACAATGTTGGTCGTTGTGCGCACATTTGACCGATTATCAGTTGCAAAGGAAATGGCTGTATTGCAGGCTGTCAAACGAATGGGCGGACTGTGGCAACAATGTTTGGTTTTGCACTTTACGCATTGTCGGAACGGTGCGTGCTGCATCGTTTTGCCATTGTGCGAGAAATGGCATTAGGATTTTTAAGGGCTTAATTGGAATGGTTGGAACAGATTTAAGGACATGGCTTGGCGTGAAACAGATGAAGCTCCTTTCAAGAAGTATAGGAATCCGAAGAACGCCACAGGCTACCACACCGACGCCAAATGCTGCCACGCAGGTGCAAAGCGGTTGGATTATGCCGGACTTCGCTTTTCTTTGCACCACGGACGCTTGGAACAGCCGTTACGTGTTCGGTGGATAACGCCACTCCCGACCACTTGCTGCCACAAGCTGCCACCTCATTGCAAATCCATTGTTTCAAGCGGACAACGGCTTTACTTTGCAGGCAAAAAGAAGAACAATTAGTAAATATAATGAGTATGGAAGTAGTAATCATTTCAAAAAGCAAGTATGAAGAAATGGTCGGCAAGCTCAACCGCCTGTCCGACCGGGTGAATGAAATCCTCCACAAAGGGGGGGGGAAAACGGCTCAGCCGTTGGATGGACAACCAAGAAGTCTGCCAACAGTTGCGCATCAGTCCGCGAACTTTGCAGACGCTCCGCGACAACGGTACGCTGGCTTACTCGCAGATAGGGCACAAGATTTTCTACAAGCCGGAGGATGTGCAGCGCATCGTCCGGCTCGTGGAGGACAGACGTAAGGATGCAGCCTATCGTGGCTGTAGCATCTAATCAGACAACACAATGTACAACCACTAAATCCACTGTAAATTATGAACGACTTGATTCTTGCCGACCGTGAACTGGAGGTCGGCTTCATCGGAAAACTGGATGCCTTGTTTGATGGCATCGAAAGAATGGATGCGAGTCATAAGGCTTCGCCAAGTAACGAACAGTTCTTGACGGACAAGGAGGTGTCGGCATGGCTCAAGGTGAGCCGACGCACCTTGCAGGACTACCGCAATAATGGGATGGTGTCCTACTACCAGTTGGGCGGAAAAATCCTGTACAAGGAGTCTGACATCGAAAATCTGTTGATGAGCGGCTACAGGAACGCTTACCGCATGGAAACGTAAATCTGAATGTGCAAAAACAAAGAAAGCCGATGGCGACAAGTAAATTGTCCGCCCATCGGCTTTCTTTGTGTAATGTTATATCTTTTACTGCTAACACGTACACCGTGGACTGGTTACGGACAGCGAAAAGAACAAATTTACAGGTTTTTCACGACTTGCTGTGTACAGCCTTTCCATGATGAACTTTCGAAAAGCTATTGCCTCGCGGCTTCGCAACCTGAACGCTACGGCAATCACCATTTCAAGGCTGTACACGTCATAGCGAATCCTGCCGTCCTGCCTGACGTGCCGCACCGTTTCCTCTTCCGACAATTCATTGTTTTTGTAAATGGCAGCAATAGTCTTACGAATATAGCAGCCGAACACGTTGAACGCATCGCACATTTCTTGCTGCGTCATCCATACGGGAGCGGTCGGCATCGTGACCGCCCCGTTTTCAGTAATTGTGATTATTCCCCTGTCCATAATGTATGTTTTTAATGTTTTCCTTATCCTTGTTCCATTCCGGCATACGGAACTTGTTGCCTATGCGCTGTGTCAGTTTCTTCATGTCCTCGTCCACTTTCTGATGGGTCAGTCGGGCGTAGATTTGTGTGGTGTTCATGCTCTTGTGTCCCATCATTTGGCATACGGTTTCCAGCGGAACTCCCTGAGAGAGTGTAATCAGGGTGCCGAAATTATGTCTTGCCATATGGTAGGTAAGCCGATGTTCTATACCGCATACTTTGGCAAGTTTAGGCATGTTGTTGGTCATGGCTGAGCGGCAGGGCATATTGAAAAGTTTATCGCTTTTCCGTTCGCACTCGTATTTTTCCATGATATTCCGTGGAACATCAAGGAGAAGTATACTGCACTCGCTTTTTGTCTTTTGGCGTTTGAATTTTATCCAAAGATTTCCTTGTCCATCCCTACTTAAGTTGGAAACATCCAGATTGCACATATCCGCATATGCGATGCCAGTGAAGCTGCTAAAGACAAACAGGTCGCGGACAAAACACAGGAACTTTTCCCGGATAGGCGTGTTCATCAGCCTCTGCAACTCGTCCGTTGTCAGATGGCGGTGCTTCCTCAACGCCTTTTCAGGCGAGAACGAAGCAAACGGATTGTATTGGATTGTACCTTGTGCCATTGCCGTCCTTGTCATTGTTTTCAGCATGATGATGTGGTTTTCTATGGTCATGCCTGAAAATCCTTTTTCTACACGCAAGTAATGGTCGTACTTTTCGATGAAGGCATAATCCAATTGCTTGAGAGGGATGTCCTCAATGCCATAATGTTCACGGATAAAATTCTGAAGATTGCAATAAGATGTCTTATGACTTCTCAGAGTGCTTGGCGCACGGTTGATTCCCACACGTTTGGCAAAGTCTTCCATATACTCACGATACAGCTCCAACAGCTTCCGCTTGTGTTGCCCGATGCCGTTCACGGCGTTCTTGACAAGTTCTGCTGTGATATACCCCTGTTCGTCAAGAATTTCTTTATAATAACGGCGTATGTCCTCTTCAAGCCTGTCTATCTTGGCATTGGTTTCTTTGGCGGTGCGGCTTTTGCCTGTCAGACGGTATGCCTTGGCATCCCACAAGTCAGGTTGCACTTCCATTTTCGTGGAGAACTGTGCGACCTCGGTGTTGATGGAAATCCTGCCCATGAGCGGACACAAGCCGTTTTTCTTCACCTTTTGTCGGTTGATATAAAACAATACGGCGAAAGTATTGTAAGCGGTCTTTCTCTCCTGTCTCATGGTTTCATCCTTTTGGTACGTTTGATTTGGGGTGTTGAAATAACAACTTCCGCCATTTTATTGTCTGTCAACTCGAACTTGTTACCGATACGTTCTTGCAACCTGCCCATATCCTCGCTTACCTTGTCGTTGGTAAGATGCGCATAAATTTGTGTAGCCCTCCAGTCGCGATGTCCCATCAATTCACGCACTGTATCAAGCGGAACACCCTGAGAAAGAGTGATTACCGAGGCGTATGTATGGCGGGCAAGATGAAAGGTCACCCGGCGTTCGATTCCGCATATTGACGCTATCTTTTTCAGATTAATGTTCGTCTTGCTGCAACTGAGCATCGGGAAAAGCCTGCCATTTGGAGCTATGCCACGGTACTTGGCAATAAGTTCCAATGGCAAATCCAGCAATGGAATATGGAAAGGCGTTCCTGTCTTTCTACGCGCACTATGAATCCACCATATCCCGTCCTCCGCTTTCAAAAGGTTCTTTTGGGTGAGATTGCGTATGTCGCTGAAGGCGATGCCTGTGAACGCGGAAAAGAGAAACACGTCACGCACAAGATTGAGGTTCGGTTTCGGCAATGGAGTGTTCATCATCTGTTCCAGTTCCTTTTCTGAAAGGAACTTCGGAACAATCTGCGGATAATCAAACGTATAACCGTTAAAAGGGTCTTTACGCAAAAGTCCGTCATTGAGTGCCGACTTGATGACGCTGCGCAAACGTCCGATAATGTTGTTCACTGTTCCCAATGCCATTTTCAGGTCTGCACGGAGATAGAGGTCAAAAGAGGAAACGAAGGACGGAGTGAGAGCTTGAAATGGCATATCCTTAACATGATATTTCTGCCTAAGAAAATTTTTCAAGTGGTTCAATGCCACACCATACCGCTTATAAGTTTCCACTTTACGGTTTGTGCCGACTTTCTCGTAAAACCGTTCATTACATTTGCCATAAAACGATACAAGGGTTTCCTGCTCGGATGAGATGCCCTGAAAGGCATTTTTCACTTCCAACGCTGATACGGTTTCCTTTTTCGCCAACAAATCCTTGTAAGCGGAATGGATGTCCAGTGAAATCCTGTCAAGCTCCTTGTTGGTGGCTGCGGCTGGCTTGCTTTTGCCCACAGCCCTTCCAGACTTGACGTCCCATAGAGAGGGAATGACATACACCTTGGTGCTGAACTGTACCATTGACTTGCCGATACGGATTCGTCCCAAGATAGGTACCGTCCCATCGGCTCTTTCCTCGTTCTTCTTGAGGTAAAACGTTACTTTTAATTCTTCCATAAACAGCTCTATTTTTTGTTCGCAAAATTACAGTCAATAGAGCTAATCATCCGTTTGCAGAATGGTGCGGACAAGTGCAAGAAAATCCATTGAGAAACTATTTTAACCCATTATGGAAAGGAAAGCCTCACAAGCAGGCTAAACCGTTGTCCTACAACCTTGCTGAAAGGATTTTGGAGAGGCTTCTTTCGCTATAAACAGGTAATGCATTCGTAACGGAAAGTCTGCATAAATCCGCTGCATCTTGCTTTTTTGCCACTTGGCAGCAATAAGAAGAAAATGGAAGTTTACACGTGTGATTCAGTGAGTTACGTTATTTGTCGCAATCTTGCTTTTTTGATGCTCGATTTGGAAACCAAAACCTCGTTTAACATTACCTTATTCTACTTTTTTTCTAAAACAAAGGTACTGAAGAAAAGTGTATAATTATTTGATTATCTTTTGCTTTACACTTTTTTATACCTCTGTTTTTTATCCCCGGAAATTCTTCAAGTTGCGGGGTTTTCTTTTGCCGGTTCGGAAACATTTCGTAGCTCGTGTCGGAGAAGTCCGGAAGGGAGGGTAGAGGAGTAGGAGTAGGAGTAGGAGTAGGAGTAGGAGTAGGAGTAGGAGTAGGAGTAGGAGTA
>ENA-ORQX01000931-ORQX01000931.1-human-gut-metagenome-genome-assembly--contig:-NODE-931-length-20275-cov-2.390406_pt1 | contig 20275 bp, 9 predicted proteins | sample MGYA00242170_ERZ509124 | MGnify/ENA primary metagenome ERZ509124 (study PRJEB26280, sample SAMEA2338647) | human gut metagenome | biome: human gut; feature: human-associated habitat; material: faeces... | reverse complement strand
TGAACCGTATCCGCCGCGAACGTCTGGTTGAACTAGTCTTCGAATGGAACCGCTATTTCGATGTGCGTCGCTGGAAAGTGGCGGAAGGACAGAATGATCCCGAACATTGGATCTATCCGGCATATCACACCGGAGGCGAAGGAGGCAAAGTATACGGTATGAATATGGACAAGGATTATCCGGCATTCTTCGAAAGGACCTCTTTTGAGACTCGTGTAGCATTTACGAAAAAGCAATATTTCATGCCGATACCTTATGATGACCTCCGTCGTATCCCGTCACTGGTACAAAACTTAGGATGGTAATACGATATTCGAACAATAACGCTTAAACAAGAAGATTATGAAACATTGGAAAGATATAGCTTTCGGGTTGTTTGTCTCACTGACACTGGCTGCCTGCTACGGTGAGGAAGACAGCTTCGCAACTCCTGACATCTATAAAGATTATCAGCCTGTACTGAAAGACGGGAATACCGTAGCCGGATATGCGGCTGCCCCTCTCAAAGAGGCGAAATATGATGAGGTGCTGAATGAACTTTACCTCACGTGGGACGGCAGTAACTCCGGCTGGGAAAAGAGAGATGAATATGTGGGAGTGGAAGTAGAATTCAACTCCCTGCTCTCCGGCAAAAAGATAAAGCGCGTCATGATCCCGAATGTCGGTGATTTTGGCAACCTGACTGTGAAAAGGCGGGATTATGGCAACGAGCCGACCACTCTGCGTCTGAGTAAATATCGTACAGTAGTGGTTACAGACCGTTACGGTGTAGAGGAACTTCGTTTCCGTTCTATCTACAAAGATGCCGACGGTGCCCGGCAGACAAGTGACTGGACGAATCTGAGCGATCAGGCGGATAAGTATGAACTTCAAGTGGATATGAACTATGCTGCCTGGCAGTATTTTAAAACCAGCCAGGCGACACAAGTTCAGATTTCCTTTGAGAGTGATTCGGAGATACGTCCCGTTTCTGCATTGTATAATCTGATAGGTAACGGAGATGAGGCTGCTACTCAGGAAGAGTTCCGGAAATGGTATTATATGGATTGTGCGGCTATGTCATTCGACCCCTATAATCTGGCTTTCGACCCTTACGGCAAACTGCGTGTCTTTATCAAGAAAGACCAGACCGGAGGAGCGTATGCGATAGATTACCCCACCCATAACGAAGGAAGAGGTATTGTTTATCCGGCTTCGGAAAGCAATCCGAACGATGCGTGGTGGAAACTGCCGGACATGCAGCATGTGTTCATGCACGAGATGGGACACTGCGTGCAGTGGATGCCCAAACAAGGAAAATATATCATGGAAGGTGTGCAGGATTGTGACCGACAGGGGTATCAGGAAGGATGGCCGGACGCTGTGAAAGTAGCGAGCAAAGGATATATTCTGGCTACGCAAAAAGAAGAGTATCAGGCCGCTATCGCCAAGTCTTACCGGAATCCGCAGAGTGATAAATACTTTGTCTGGCAGGTTGACTATAATACTTCCGGTGCTTTTATGAGTTGGCTGCGTCTTTATAATGGCGACTTCGTACGTATGTTGCCGTGGACGGTGCTGATGGACGAACTGACCAACCAGTGGAGCCTGGAGGATGCGGTGAAGTATATCCTGAAGGAGAGCTACCCGGACCTTACGATGGAAGAACTCTGGAACGAATACAAGACAGAGGTGGAAGTGTTCCTGCAAAATAACTAATAGAGCAACCTTTAAAAAAAAAACTATAATGAAGAAAGTATTATTTGCATTAGCTGTGCTGTGCACGAGCTTTTGGAGTTGCAATACCTTGGATTTGAATGACGTGGGCTACGGAGATGGTGACCGTCTGAAGGCTTCCTCCGTTAAAAAAATATTGTATGGCACAGCCGATGGCTGTTGGAAAGCTGACTATCAGGGGCACGAGTTTTACTTCCAGTTTCATGAAGACGGAACAGTGACACTGGATTCGGACTTTCTGGAGATGGCGGTAGAAGGAAAAACATCATTCTCTGCCAAAGGCAAGGAAGTGGCACTGGATATTGAGAATTGCGATGTCCATCTGCAAAACCTGGGGAGTGAATTTGCAGATACCAAGTTTGTCGTATCAGAGATTCCGGCAGAAGGAGAGGCACCACAGCTGAACTTATACGGTGAATCTACCGGCAATACCATTGAACTGCAGCCGACTACACAGGCATACATCGATGGTAAAGTTGCTTCAAAAGCGGACTTTACCGAACTCTTTGAGAAAAACTTATTGGATAATCAGTCCATCTGTGACGCTTCCGGCAATTTTATCGGTTATTATAGCTTGGTACTGAATGGTGTCAATGATCTTTCTGTCAAGGTAATAACGATTGAAAACAAGGATGGAAGCGATGCGAACGGCCATACGCAATATTATGAATCTAAACTGACGAAAGAAGGGCAAATCTTCAAACTGGACACGCCGGTAGAACAGATTAAATCGGTGAACGGAGCCACTTATGCCTTCAAAGCCATTGATTGCACCGGTGATGCGGTGGCGGTAGACGGTATGTCAAATGTAACCCTGACCTCCAACAAGGGAGCGGTCAATGACTTCGACTATGTGACTTCCGGAGGAAAATTCACACTCGGAAAAGCGCAGGATCACGGTGCCGCTTGTGATGAAATATGGGCGGGAACAGGCGGACAGGCTACAAGCTCCGGTGGAACAATCGCCGATATAAATGCCATGAGCTATGATTTCGGATGGAGTGGAAGCGCGAAGCAAAGACCGCTCGTTATCTGGACATGGTGGTTTGCAAACCTCGCTTTCCCGAGCAGTGAAGAAGGAGCAAGCATCCTGATGAATAATTCCGATAAAGACCGTGTCTTGTTTAAGAACATATCCGGCAGCGGACAGACTTGCGGCGGCGGTACTCTTAACGCGACTGAAGTAGCTGAGATAAATGCCTACTGTAAAGACCTGATAGATACCTGGTTCAATGAGAAAGGGCTTTTTGTTGTTCGTCACGACCGTCAGAGTGCAGGAGATAAATTCTACATCTATCTTTTGTGTCCCGATACGGAAGCCACTTCGAAAGGTGGAATGTGGATGAAGTATCAGAGAGACTGAGAATGAATGTGAATAAGATAGTATAAGCTAATGATGCTAACGTACTTAACTAATTAATAATTAATAAATGAATAGATGATGAAAAGACTGTTTTTACTGATGATCCTGGGTGTAACTTCGGTGTTATGCCTGAATGCTCAAACTAAGTCGTTGCACCAGCTGCAACAGGAATTCGTTGATTTACGCTGTGGTATGTTCATTCATTTCAACATGCCGACCTTCTTTAATGAGGACTGGCCGGACCCGGATGCTGCTCCCGAGCTTTTCAACCCTGTCAGGATGGACTGCAAACAATGGGCAAAAGCGGCAAAATCAGCCAACATGACCTACGGATGTCTGACAACGAAACATCATAGCGGTTTCTGTATATGGGATACTAAAACGACCGATTATAGTGTAATGAGCAGCCCGTTCAAACGTGACGTGGTAAAAGAATATGCCGACGCATTCCGTGCCGAAGGGATGAAAGTGATGCTCTATTATTCGATCCTCGATACGCATGCCCGGCTGCGTCCCAAGTGTATAACTCCGCAGCATATCGAAATGATCAAGGAGCAACTTCGCGAACTGTTGACCAACTATGGTGAAATAACAGCTTTGATCATTGACGGTTGGGATGCCCCGTGGTCACGTATCTCTTACGATGACGTACCTTTTGAAGATATTTATCGTCTGGTCAAATCAATCCAGCCCAACTGTCTGGTGATGGATTTGAATGCAGCGAAATATCCTGCCGAGGCTTTGTTTTACACGGATATCAAGTCTTACGAACAAGGAGCCGGACAGCATATCTCGAAAGATACCAACCGTCTGCCTGCCTTGTCTTGCCTGCCGTTACAGCAGAACTGGTTCTGGAAAGAAAGTTTCCCGACTACCCCTGTGAAGTCTCCGGCACAAATGGTCAATGATAATATCATCCCGATGGGCAAATCCTATTGTAACTTTATCCTGAACGTAGCTCCCAACAGAGACGGCTTGATGGATGCCAACGCCTTGAAAGCTCTGAAGGAAATAGGTAAACTGTGGAAGAACGACGGTCGTGTAGCAACGGTTCCCGAAGCGGATGCTCCTATTATATCTTCCAACATTGCCAAATATCAGCCTGCCGAAGGTACATGGAGCAGTGACTATGCTATCATGGACTTTGCCAATGACGATGATTTCGGGACCTGCTGGAATTCTAATCCTGAAGTGAAAGTGCCCTGGTATTCGGTTACTTTTGAGCGCGAGAAATCTTTCAATATGGTGGTTATTACGGATCGTAACAATGACCGTTTGCAGGAATACCGTCTGGAATACCGTGCGGGTGGTACATGGAAACCCCTTTACGAAGGTAAGGCTCCTACCGGTCTGCGTGTGAAAATCCACCGTTTCGATACGGTTTGGGGAGATGCGGTACGAATGACTGTCTTAAACTCTAATGGTACTACCTCCATTGCAGAGTTCGGGGTATATTGTGAGAGAAGATGATGAATTTATCTTAGAGTTAAATCATTGATTTTATATAGAATCACCATCAGGTAAAGTCGTGTTTTTTGATGGTGATTCTATTTCATCCAACTCTTTATCGTACGTCCGTACTTCCCTTTTTGTGGGACTTGCGTGTAGAATAATATTTGGATTTAGGCCAAACATTTGTATCAGCTTTCTAATGGTCTATCCGATGGCTTTTGTTACTTTTCTTACTTATTAATGTCTCATTTATATTATATTTAGTATATTTGTTCCCGCTTTATCTAATAAGACATGAACAATAACACTTGCTATTAATATAATGAGAAGATGTCTGATATTATGCCTTTTTACATTTATTAGTTCGTTGGTCTGTTGGGCTGATGCGGGTAAAGATGCTTATCTTTTTCGGAAAGTCGATTATCAACAAGGGCTTTCTAATAGTGCTGTGCTTTGCCTCTATCAGGATAAAGCAGGGCTGATGTGGTTTGGCACTTATGATGGCGTGAATTGTTATGATGGGAAAGGTATCGAGGTCTTTCGTTCTGATTTCTCAATGAAAAAGACGTTGAGTAACAATGTCATTCATTCTATTCAGCAGGCAGATAGCAGTTGTTTGTGGATTACTACACATTTGGGAGTTAATCGTTTTTCGCAAGATTCGCGTCAGGTAGTGGGATATTATGATTTTACAGGTGATTATTATCTGCATTCCAATCCGAAAGGAGATACTTGGGTAGTAAGCGATGAAGGAATCTTTTATTATAATACTTATCATAAAAAGTTTGTCCATCTCAAAAATATAGAGACTCCTGTCGAGAATATGGATCAGCGTGCTTTTGTCACGGATGATGGTGTCTTATGGACTTTTCCACGGAATACAGGTAGTCTGATTCAATGTTCATTAGATGGCTTTGACCGGGATACATTGTCTGTCCATCCTACTGTTTCATCTTCTGATTTTCATGCAAAACCTATCGATAATGTATTTTATCAGAATGGCATTCTCTGTTTTGTGGATGCAGAGCGGGATCTTTATGTATATGATATTTCCAGAAGGTCTAAAATCTATATTCGTAACCTTTCTTCGTTGGTGCAACGATATGGGAAAGTTGTGGGAATTGTTCCTTTTTATGAAGACATTATAATTGCTTTTCAAACCAATGGTTTAGTACGTTTACGCACCTCGAAAAAATATGAAGAAGAAGTGGTGGACCGTAATGTACGTATATATGATATTTTCCGCGATCCTCATCAGAATATTCTTTGGGTAGCTTCTGATGGGCAGGGAGCTGTCATGTACGCTAAGAAGTACTCGATAGCCACTAATCTGATGCTTAGCAAACTATCATCCAATCTAAGTCGGCAGGTACGTTCTGTCATGACAGACAAATATGGCGGATTATGGTTTGGCACGAAAGGAGATGGACTTTTGCATGTACATGACTATGAAGGTGGTATGGATGCTTCTGCTACTACAGTTTACTCTCCAGTAGGCAGGCAGGATGCCTCATCTTATACCCGTTGGAATAGAGAGTTTCAAGCATACTCATTAAAACAAAGCCGTTATATGGATGGCTTTTGGGTAGGATCGGGTAATCCCGGACTGTTTTACTATTCTTTTGCAGATAAGGCCTTGCATTGTGTTGAGGATAAGTCTGTAGATCCTGTTATCGAAATACATGATATCTATGAAGAGAATGACAGCGTACTCTATGCGGTTACGGCTGGGGTCGGATTTCGTAAATTGATATTGGAGAGGAAACAAGGGGAAATTCACCTCAAATCGCAAAAGCGTTATCATTTCTTTTATGAACAAAAAGAGATAACCATGTTTTATCCTATGTTAGCTGAAGGAGATTCCATTCTTTGGTTGGGAAGCCGGGAAAAGGGGCTAATTCGATTTGATAAACAGACAGAAGAATATAAAGTCATTTCTTTGAAAGAAATATTGCATAAATCTGTTGATGATGTACTTAGCCTGCATCGTGCTAAAGATGGTAGGATGTATGTAGGAACAACATCAGGACTAGTGTGTTTGACCTTTAATAAGAAACAAATCAGTGCCTCCTATATCGGTAGAGAACAAGGGTTGCTTAATGATATGATTCATGGCATATTGGAGGATGCAAATGGTTTTTTATGGCTTGGCACTAATCGTGGGCTTATTAAATATAATCCCAAAAACACTTCTTCGCATGCTTATTATTATGCCGCCGGTGTGCAGGTGGGCGAGTTTAGTGATGATGCCTATTATCAATGTCCTTATACCGGACGTCTTTTCTTTGGAGGTATTGACGGTTTGCTTTATCTGGATAAGGAAGTGGCGACAGCTCCGGAATTCTATCCGAACATATTATTGCGTAAGCTAATGATCGGACGTAAGGAGGTTAATCTGGGGGATTATTATACCGATGGTGGCAAAGCGTTAAGTTTTAAAGGAGCGAAGGCTTCTTTTTCCCTTTCTTTTGTTGTTCCAGACTTTCTTACTGGAGGTGATGTGGAGTACTCCTATATGCTGGACGGATTTGATAAAGACTGGACCTCGTTTAGTAGTATAAATGAAGCATCGTATCTGGAAATACCTTCGGGTAGCTATGTTTTAAAGGTCCGTTATAAGAAAGATGTATTTAATACGGAATATAAGGTATTTTCTATCCCTTTGTACATTCTTTCGCCTTGGTATCTTTCTACGGTAGCCTATGTCATTTACTTGCTGTTTTTTATATTAATAGCCGGTTATCTGATTCATTTATTAAGAAAATATTTTCTCCAGAAGCGTATGATGCAGCGGCTGGTGACAGCAGAAAGCAATGAAGCTCTACCGGAGTCCGCCAGTCTTAATCGTGAGTTACTGAATCGTTTTACGTCCATTTATCGTTCTTGTGATCAGTTGCGTGCGGAAAATCTCCCTTATGAACAGCGTCTCAGAATTATGGAGCAGGTACACGAGACGGTTATTGCAACTCTTTTCCGTCCGGGAACTTTGGCTGTAGAGGAACTTAAGTCATTTTTCCCTACGGAATATGCGATTACTGGTTGTATGTGCATGAAAGAGCTCTCTATAGAAGTCTTGCATGTGTTGGAAGGACAGGGCGTTGATATATCTTCTGTAAAACTTGCTATACCAGAACACTTTGTTTATCCTGTTTATAAGAATGCTTTACGCTGTATGCTCTATTGGTGTTACCTTTATATTGGCGGAGTAAAACATAAGTCGGATATTGTAGTGGATGTGAAGGAAGAGGAAGGACGGATGTTGCTGCAGTTCTCTGCTGTAGATGATACTCTGAAGGAATTATATAAGCAACTTTCCGGTTCGGAAGAAGAGGGAAGAAGAGATAGTAAGGAAACAGAAGAGGCGATAACTACCCGCCAATTACTGTTTTCTGTGCAAGCGGCTTTGAGACAGCTAAATGTCACGCTTCACTATGCCGACAGAGAAAAGGATCATTTATTGACGTTAGCCTTTGAACCGGCTATCATCAAGGAGACTGAAGAGCATGGGAAGAAAACGGTTCTTCTGCTGGAGGATAGGGATGAAATGGTATGGCTGATAAGTGATCTCTTAGCAGATGAATTTGTTGTTTGTCCGGTGAAAAGTGTACAACTTGCATTTGAAGAAATACGTAGATCGGCTCCTGCTTTGTTACTAGTTGATATGTTGATGTATGCAAAAGCAGAGAGTGACTTCCTGGAATATGTGAATAAGAATCGTACTCAACTTTCGAAAACGGCATTTATTCCAATGTTAAGTTGGAAAGTAAGTTCGTCCATTCAGCGCGAATTGATTATGTGGGCTGATTCATATATTGTACTTCCTTATGATATTATATTTTTGAAAGAAGCCGTCAATAAAGCTATTTACGGTACTCGGGAGGCAAAGCAGATTTATATGGAAGAGCTTGGTGACTGGGCCGGACGCATTGTTTGTACTACAGAAGAACAGGCGGACTTTATCCGGAAACTGTTGCAAGTGATAGAACAAAATCTTGACCAGGAAGAATTGGGATCAACCTTAATTGCCGACCGTATGGCGATGAGTCCGCGTCAATTCTATCGCAAGTTTAAAGAAATATCCAATGCGGCTCCCAGTGACTTGATAAAGAGTTATCGGATGGAGAAGGCTGCACGATTGTTGCAGAATGAAGAACTTTCTATTCAGGATGTTATCGCTGAAGTTGGTATTTCCAGCCGTTCCTATTTTTATAAAGAGTTTACCCGCCGATTCGGAATGACGCCGAAAGATTATCGGGAGCAACTCCGATAATGCTATCCCCATTATCTTATTCTTTACTAATTGAGTTTTATGGATGTATTACCCGAATCCTTAGATCAGTAATTCCGGATAATTAAGTCTTTCGGGGTCCTTATTTATTCGTTCCACTATAGTTGGGCGCAAGAGGAACTATAGTGCTTCTTGCGTCCAACTATAGTGGAACGAAAGGGAAACTACAGTAGAACGAATGAATTTGGACTGATAAGAAATTAGTTTTTCAAAGTCTTTCGGTTAATGATTCGGGATTCCTTCATTCCTTCTGTTCTTTGGCCGTTTGGGGTGACAGATATATTTGAATTCATGTCTGTATAGATTTTATTTATTACTGCTTACGAATAAACTTTTTAATAAAAGTGGCGAAAATGCGGCTATTATAACTTGATACAATGTGCGCAAACTTGTGCTCTGTTTGTGCGTGAATGAATGCTATGTGTTGATATATAGATGTTTATAATGTGCTTTATTTCTCCTTTCTGTTCTATGAATGAGCATTTTCATTTTGACATAATTTTGTCACTTCTGCGGAATATTCTTAATATTAAAAGTTTTTAATTTGCCTCCGCTTATAAGAATTATATAGGCGATTGATAACCTTAGTATTAATTAAAAAAAACAATTTGTTTGAAATGGAAAAACATCACACAAAGACATTGTGGCTATTGGCATTACTGCTAACATTTAGTACAGTAGTGTGGGCACAAGGTACTCCTGTAACAGGGCGTGTGTCTGATGAAAAAGGCGAATTGCTCATTGGAGTGAGCGTTCAGGAAAAAGGTACTACGAATGGTACCATAACAGACACCAATGGTCAGTATAATCTGAAACTGACGAGTAACAATCCCATTCTTATCGTATCCTATATAGGATATAAATCACAAGAGGTAAAAGTAGGCAAACAGAAAGTGCTGGACGTAATTCTTGCAGAAGATGTATCGTCACTGGACGAAGTGGTAGTTGTGGCTTACGGACATCAACGTAAAGTATCGGTAGTAGGTGCGCAGTCATCTATGAAAATAGAAGATATAAAGATGCCGACAGCTAATTTATCTTCTGCTATTGCTGGACGTTTGCCGGGTGTAGTAGCTGTGCAACGTTCAGGAGAACCGGGGCATGATGATTCCGATCTTTGGATCCGTGGTATTTCTACACTGGCGGGTCAGAACTCTAAACCACTGGTATTGGTGGATGGTGTGGAACGTAGTTTCAATAATATCGACCCTGAAGATATTGAGTCGTTTACGGTGCTGAAAGATGCTTCTGCCACAGCTGTATATGGAGTACGCGGTGCTAATGGTGTAATTCTGATTAAAACCAAACCGGGTAAGGTGGGCAAGCCGCAATTCTCAGTAGACTACTATGAAGGTTTTGTGACATTGACAAAGAAACCTGAAATGGCGGATGCCTTTACGTATATGGATGCTGCCAATGAAGCGTATATGGATACTAGAGGCAGTATGTTATATTCTCCTCAATATATTGAGGCTACGAAGAAAGCCCATGGATTACTACCGAATGATAATCCACTGATGTTCAATCCTTATTTGTATCCGAACGTTGATTGGATGAACGAATTATTCAATGACTGGGGACATAATCGTCGTGTAAATGTAAGTGTGCGTGGGGGGGTACCTAATGCCACTTACTACGTTTCATTGAGTTATTATAATGAAAAAGGTCTGACACGTACCGCTGAAATGGAGAACTATGATGCTAACATCCGTTACGACCGCTACAATTATACCGCTAATTTGAACTTGAAGCCAACAGAAACGACTACTATTGATTTGGGCTTCAATGGTTTCCTTTCTATGGGTAACTATCCGCAGCAATCTACCAGTGACTTGTTTGCGTCAGCTATGGAGATTAATCCGGTCTATTTGCCGTTAATGATGCCTGATGGTTCTGTACCAGGTATCTCTACCAATGGTGACCTCCGTAACCCGTATGCCGATTTGACTCGTCGTGGTTACAAAAATGAAGCAAGAAATCAGTTGAACTCCAACATTCGTTTGACGCAAGACCTTGGTTTCTGGAAGTGGAGTAAAGGGCTTACCGCCTCTGCCATGTTGGCTTTCGACGTGCATAACAGTCGTGACCTGAAGTATAACAAGCGTGAAGATACTTACAATTTTGCCGGAACTAAAGACGAAAACGGATTGTGGAATGATGATGTATTTGATGCAGATGGCAATTATCGGTATGCACTGACCTATACAGGACATAAAGATCTTGCATTTGACCAGGGCGCTTCCGACTCTAGAAGTACTTACTTTGAAGCTTCTTTAAATTACGACCGTTCGTTCGGTTTGCATCGGATAGGTGGTCTTTTGCTTTATAGCCAAAAGATTTACCGTTCGAGTTCTGATAATCTGATCGGTTCTTTGCCCTATAAGCAACAAGGCTTGGCCGCCCGTGCTACTTACTCATGGAACGACCGTTATTTTTTCGAGGCAAACCTTGGGTATAATGGTTCCGAGAACTTCAGTCCAGAAAAACGTTTCGGTTTCTTCCCTGCATTTGGTCTTGGCTGGGCTATCTCTAATGAGGCTTGGTGGGAATCTTTGCAAGAAACTGTTTCTTACTTTAAAGTGCGTTATACAGATGGCTTAGTTGGTACGGATGCTGTAACAGGACGGCGTTTTATGTACCTAGACCAGATGGCGAGCGTAGATGGTTATCGTTTTGGCGACCAGAATAACGGTGTTGGTGGTTGGGGGTTCAGCAAGTACGGAGCCAATGTCGGTTGGTCTACTTCCCGCAAGCAAGACTTAGGTGTTGACTTAAAATTTTTCAAAGACAATCTTTCGCTGACATTAGATATCTTTAAAGAACATCGTAAAGACATCTTTATTACCCGACGCGTTATTCCTGATTATTCCGGGTTCGTAGAAATGCCTTATGCTAATTTGGGAGTGGTAGACAATAAGGGTTTTGAAGCTACATTGGAATATACACAGCAACTCGGTAAGAAATGTTTCCTGACTGTCCGTGGTAACTTCTCATGGAATGAAGATAAAATTATAGAGAACGATGATCCCCGGGTACAGTATCCGTGGATGGAAAAAAGAGGAACGAACGTGAACGGACGTTGGGGATGGATCGCCGAAGGGTTATTCACTAGTGAAGAAGAGATCATGGACCATGCCAAGCAGTTTGGTGAAGGGCATCCGGGACAGATTTCGAAAGTGGGTGATATCAAATATAAGGATTTAAATGGTGACGGAGTAATTGACGATTATGATAAATGTCTGATAGGTCAGGGTGACGTACCTAAGATTTATTATGGTTTCGGTGCAGATTTACAATTAGGTGATTTCTCTGTCGGTGCGCTCTTTGCCGGAAATGCCAAGGCAGACCGTTGTTTGGGAGGAAATGCCATGTATCCTTTTAATGATGGTTCAGGTATTACGAACTTGTTTGCAAACATTACTGACAGATGGTCTGCTGACAATCCGACTAATCAGGATGTATTCTATCCTCGTTTGCATCATGGAAACAATGCGAATCAAAATAATATGAAAACCAGCACATGGTGGCAGAAAGATGTCAGTTTCCTGCGTCTGAAACAGTTGACTATTGCTTACCAACTCCCGAAGAAGTTGATTAATCAAACATTCCTGAAGAGTGCGCGTATTTATGTGATGGGTACCAACCTATTGACATTCTCTAAGTTCAAATTATGGGATCCGGAGTTGAATACCAATAATGGTACTGCTTATCCTAATGTACGTACTTATTCAGTAGGTGTGAATGTAAGTTTTTAATAATAATCAGTTAGCAAGAAGGATATGAAAAATATATTTAAAATAGGAACTTTGGCGCTGTGTTTGGTGGTCGGACTTAGTTCGTGCAATGATTTCTTCGATGCAATCCCCGGTGAACAATATGACTTGGAGGATACGTTTACTAATCGCTCGAAGACAGAACAGTTTTTGAATAACGTGTATAATTATGTGCCCGATGAAACATTAGAACGTTTTGCAAGGAATACGATGTCGGGGATCTGGACAACCGGTTCGTTGGAATGTAAGCTTTCATGGGACGGAAATAATGGTAGCGAATGGGCTTCCGGAGCCACCTATGCAGGTTCCTCATGGATAAACTTTTGGTACATCGAGTATTATAAAGGAATTTCTCGTGCCAGTACATTTATCATGAATGTAGACCGTTGTTTGGAAGCTTCGGCCGCACAACGCAAACAGTGGAAAGCGCAAGCCAGAGCTTTGCGTGCTTTCTATTACTTCATGATTTTCCGTTCCTACGGCCCATTTGTGATTTTGGGGGAAGAACCAATTCCATTGGATATTTCTACTGCTGAACTGCTGAAAGAACGTAATACGGTAGATGAATGTGTGGCTTTTATGGCAAAGGAATTTGATGATGCGGCAAATGAGCTTCCTGATAGATATGACGGATCCAATTTGGGACGTATAGACAGAGCTGCATGTAAAGCTTTCAAAGCGAAAATGTTGTTGTATGCGGCAAGTCCGCTATTCAATTGTAATCCCGATTATGCCGCCATCGTTAATCCGGAAAGTGGCAAGCAACTCTTTCCGCAAGATAAATCGCAGGAAAAAGCGAAATGGGAGGCTGCACGTGATGCTTACAAAGAATTCTTTGATGAATACGGTAACACTTTCTCTTTATATACGGAGAAGACAGCCGATGGAAAGATTGATTTCTATGAATCTTATAGAAAAGTGACATCGGGAGTTTTGTACGGTACAGAGAATAAAGAACAGATTTTCATTCGCTTGGCAGACCATGATTACCGGGCTTACGAAACCACGCCTTATCACAAGGGGTACGATGATAATAATGGTGCTTTGAGAGGTGGTCTGGGATTTGGTGTACCTCAGGAAATGGTGGACTTGTACTTTATGAAAGACGGTCGCCGGATTGTTGACGATACGAACTATAAGGAATATGAGGGGGTACCTTCTAATGAATATTTGGGATGGTCGAGTGACTATACTGACGAAGTAGTTCCTTCCAGAACCTACTTCAAGAGCAATTCGAATCAAACATTGAAACAATGGGCTAATCGCGAACCGCGTTTTTATACGAACATTACATTCCATGGTTCTACTTGGTTGAAGACAGATACTCCGCGTAAAGAAATAACCACAGAACTGACTTATAACGGTAATTCCGGTTATGCTAATGCCAATTGGGATGCCCCTTACACGGGTTATGGTATGCGTAAAATGGCTTCAAAAGAAGGACGTAGCGGGGCTAACAGGCATTGTGCAACTTTGCTTCGTTTGGCAGACATGTACTTGGGGTATGCTGAAACGTTGAGCGCTTGTGACCAACGTAATGAAGCGATTAAGTATGTAAATAAGATACGCGCCCGTGCCGGTATTCCTGGATATGGTGCGGTAGGTACTAAGGACGATAATGGATTTGCATGCATTCCTTATGAAGATACACGTGACGGAGTGGACAAACGTATTCATCGTGAACGTTTGGTTGAGCTGATGTTCGAATGGAATCATTTCTTTGATGTACGTCGTTGGAAAGTAGCCGATATGGCTGTAGGCGATGATTGGATTTATCCTAAATATCATAGAGGTGGAGAAGGCGGACCTATTCATGGTATGGCTTTCCGTTCGGATGCTCCTGCATTTTTTGAGAAGGTAGTAGTAGAAACACGTACATTTTTGCCTAAACATTACCTCTTCCCGATTCCTGACGAAGATGTACGTCGTAATCCGAAGATGGTACAAAATCTGGGATGGACAACGGAGTAATATACTCCGGATGTCCGATCTGCGAATGAATGAAAGAAATTAATGAAAAGAAAAACAATGAAGATACCTCAAATAAGATGTAGCGATGTAAATGCAGTGAAGAGAATCATTTTTCTTTTGGTGCTGCTAATTCCCTTTTGTCTGGCAGGATGTTCGTCCGACGATGATGAAGGAGATAATGGAGGAGAAGGTCCGAACGAAGATGCTCCGGTTTCTTATGTACTTGGTTCGGGTAACACGAATATGCCCTCCAGTGGTACAATTATAGCGCAATATGCTGATGCTCCTGTCGGTTCGGAAATCAGACGTTTGGTAGACGATAATGCTGACACGAAGTATGTTACTTATCATAGTAGTTTCAACATCACTTGGAATGGAAATAGTAGTAAGGCTGTCACTGCCTATTCGTTGACCTCGGCTGCCGATACTCCCGAAATGGACCCGAAAGATTGGACACTCTATGGCTCTAATGATAATACTACGTGGACAGAACTGGATGCGCAGACAAACCAACTTTTTGCAGCGAGAAAAGAAGAGAAAAGCTATGAAGTGGATAATGCAACTTCCTATCGTTACTACAGACTTTCTGTTGAAGCGAACAATGGTGGTGCTGCCACGCAGATAGCTGAATGGAAACTGGTGGCCATGCGTTCATATACGGAGAATATCAACGACTTGATTGCTAGTAAAGGTTCCAGTACGTTTAGTGCGATAACTCCGATGGGCAGACAGCATGAGAATGACAGAGAAGCTACGGCAGCAGACTTGAAATGGCTTGCCGATCCTGCTGAAGAACCTGAACCATTTGGAGATGGTGGGACGAAGATGGCTTGGAATACATTCAATGTTGTATCCATTTATCCAAATGGAAATCCTGTGATGTCTGATGTAAATCAGCGTTGGGTAGGTGACTGCTGTGCTTGTGCGGTGATTGCTTCGATGGCATACCTCTATCCCCGTTTCGTAAAACACATTATCAAGGATAATATGGACAAAACATACACAGTTACTATGTATGACCCGAAAGGAAAACAAATATCAGTTGGTGTAGGTGGCGACTATTTTATCGGTAATAGTGGCGATTTAGGTGCCTTAGGCGGCAGAAATAAAGAAGTCACTTGGGCTACGATTCTCGAAAAGGCTATGATTAAGTGGAATCAGATCTATCAAGGTAGTTCTAATGTCGGTGGTATTGGTACTGAATATGTTTCTGCTATTTTTACCGGCGACGGGGAAAGTGTAGGTTTCGGTGCAAATGCATTGATTGCCGAAGACTTGCAACGCGCGGTGGAAGTGTCGCTCAAACAGGGTAGACTGGTGATCGGTGGTTTTACAAGAAGCGGTGAACAGGTAGATCAAAATTGGCAGACGACCAGTGGGCATGCGTTTACGTTTATCTTGCCGGATGATAATACTCATCTTTTCAAGATGAGGAATCCTTGGGGAGGTACTACCGACGGTGTGATGAAAGTGAAGGATGACGGACGGATTCCGCCGATGATTGACTTACGTATTTGTGCGCCGGGAGCAGCCAAGAATTATGGAGTGGGACCGGACTTGGGAGGATATATACCTAATTTCTAATTTCAAATCTTAAAAGAAAAACATCATGAAGAAACTTATTTATATAATGTTGTCGTTGTGTTGCCTGGTTTTTTATAGTTGTGGCATGACGGAACCTTGGAAAGACTGGGAACATGAAGGTGACATGAGTGCAGACCGCTTGCGTCCTTCAGAGGTAAAAGAACTACTGTGTGCGGCAGACGGATGGAAAATGATTTATCAAGGAGTAACGTTCTACTTTCAGTTTGATGAAGAAGGAAATGTAGCATCGGATTCAGACGAAACGTTGTTGAAGAATGAGGTTGGAACAGATTATTCTCTGGATTTCCAGGGGGAAAAAGCGGTGTTGCTTACCTTGCTGAATGGAGGAATGCTACAATATTTGAACGAAAACTCGGAGACGACATTTGTCATTACGGGGTATTCTGATTCACAAATTACAGCTGTAGGACAGACGCATGGCAAAGAAATGATCTTGACTCCGGTCTCAACTGCAGCTTTGCAACAAGCTAAGGAGAGAAAACGATTGGCCATTATTGCTTATAATAAAGCACAGGCCATGGATTTGCTTAAGGGAGAGTTGAATAATGGTGTATTTCGTAGGTCATCCTCTTCTTTTCTTGCACACTATTTGATTATTTGCGACGAGAGCAATAATTGGAAAGTGAAGATTTCTGCAATAGATAACGGTGTGGTAAAACACACAGAGTATCCGATGATAATTGATACAACGAATGATGAAAATGCAGTGTTGACTTTGGGTAGCAATGTGACGGTAGATGGAATAAGTTTAAATAAACTCTATTACAACTATTTGAATGGTGAAATTGAAACTGACAATGCTAATGTTGTATGTGATACTCGGAAAGCCTCTGATATTGCAGCATGGTATGCAGATGGTTGGAAGACCCATATAGTAGATCAGGATGAGATTCATGCAGACTTTAAGGGAATCTTCCACTCTGGTGTGGAGTTTGATGATCGTAATCCGAGGAATTTGATTGCTTGTCCGTGGAGTGGTATGGGATCTTATATTGGCTTTGCGGTTACTATGACAGCAGATAATGCTACTGGTCGTATATTCATCAGCTTGGGCGAACCATATGATTTATTCGGATGGAATAATAATCCGGCTGATTATAACCGTGTACAGCAGGATTACAGTAAATTCCTCTCTTTCTGTGTTTCGGAAGACGGCTTCTATTGGAGTTATGATGACAATGACAGTATGGTGTATGTGTTAAGTGCTACAGGCGAGCGTTGGTTTAGAATGAAGAAGTAACCAGTCTTTGAAAAAAGCAAGAAAGTAAACAGAACATAATCTCGATTACTTTCTTGCTTTTGTTTTTGTTTGTACTCTATTTGTATTTTCTTATGGGCAATTATTTGATTATTAGTAATTTAATTTGTGCTCTGTTTGACTCCTAGTTCTCTACTCTGACATTCTCGCCCGGACGTGCTTTTTGTCACGTTAGAGTATAGTTATTAATTTTCTATTGCGTTAATTTGTAACGTGAATAATAACACTCGCTAATCTAATATTAATAGTTTAACTCTTATATCATGAATAAACAGAAACTACTGTCTATCACAATGACTCTATTGTTGGGAGTCTCCTCTATCTTTGCGCAAAAGCAGCCGGTGGATTACGTGAATCCCCTGATGGGAACCGACTCCAAGATTTCGCTCTCCAACGGAAACACCTATCCTGCCATTGCACTGCCTTGGGGGATGAACTTTTGGATGCCGCAGACCGGAAAGATGGGGGACGGTTGGGCTTACACGTATGCTTCTGACAAAATCAGAGGTTTCAAGCAGACCCACCAGCCCAGTCCCTGGATCAATGACTACGGACAGTTTTCCATCATGCCGATGACCAAACAGCTGAAGATTGATCAGGACAGCCGTGCTTCCTGGTTTTCGCATAAGGCAGAGAAAGCAACTCCTTATTATTACAGTGTTTATCTGTCAGAGTATAATATGACAACGGAGATTGCCCCGACGGAGCGTTGCGCATATTTCCGTTTCACTTTCCCCGAAGCGTCCGATGCTTATGTGGTAGTAGATGCTTTCGACCGTGGTTCGTATGTGAAGGTTATTCCCGAAGAAAATAAGATTGTAGGTTATACGACACGCAACAGTGGCGGTGTTCCTCAGAATTTCAGGAACTACTTTGTGATAGAGTTCGACAAGCCTTTTACCTTTAATAAAGTATGGGCGGACTATCATCTGGTAGAGACACATCTTGAACTGCAATCCAATCACGTAGGTGCTGCCATCGGTTTTTCGACAAAGAAAGGCGAGCAGGTGCATGCCAAAGTGGCTTCCTCATTCATCAGCCCCGAACAGGCGGAACTGAATCTGAAAGAAATCGGAAACAAGACATTCGAACAGACCAAGGAAGCTGGACGTAAGGCTTGGAATGACGTACTGGGACGTATCAAAGTCGAAGACGACGATGAGAACCGGATGCGTACTTTCTATTCTTGTCTGTATCGTTCGGTATTATTCCCCCGTATGTTCCACGAAGTGAATGCGAAGGGTGAAACGGTACATTACAGCCCTTATAACGGTGAAATCCGTCCGGGATATATGTTTACCGATACCGGTTTCTGGGATACGTTCCGTTGCCTGTTCCCGTTTGTCAATTTGATATATCCTTCAATGGGAGAGAAGATGCAGGAAGGACTGTTGAATACATATCTTGAAAGCGGATTCTTCCCCGAATGGGCGAGTCCGGGACATCGTGGCTGTATGGTCGGAAACAATTCGGCTTCCGTAGTGGCAGATGCTTTTATGAAGAATGTGACCAAAGCGGATGCGGAGAAAATGTATGAAGGTTTGCTCAAAGGAGCCAACAGTGTACATCCGAGAGTTTCTACAACAGGGCGCCGTGGATACGAATATTATAACAAACTGGGTTATGTGCCTTACGATGTAAAGATTAACGAGAATGCGGCGCGTACATTAGAGTATGCATACGATGACTGGTGTATCTACCGAATGGGTGAAAAGCTAGGGCGTCCGGCAGAAGAACTGGAACTCTATAAGAGCAGAAGCCAGAACTACCGCAACCTGTTCGACCCTGAAACAAAACTGATGCGTGGCAAGAACGCCGATGGCACCTTCCAGACTCCTTTTAATCCGTTCAAGTGGGGGGATGCCTTTACCGAAGGAAACAGCTGGCACTATACGTGGTCTGTATTTCATGATGTACAGGGACTGGCCGATTTGATGGGCGGCAGAAAGATGTTTGTCAGTATGCTCGATTCTGTGTTCAACCTTCCACCGATATTTGATGATAGCTACTACGGAGGTGTGATTCATGAAATCCGTGAAATGGAAATTGCCAATAGGGGTAACTATGCGCACGGCAACCAGCCTATCCAGCACATGATTTACTTGTATAACTATGCAGGCGAGCCCTGGAAAGCCCAGTACTGGCTGCGTGAAGTGATGAACCGCCTCTACTTTGCCACTCCCGACGGTTATTGTGGTGATGAGGATAACGGACAGACTTCTGCCTGGTATGTGTTTACCGCTTTAGGCTTCTATCCGGTATGTCCGGGCAGCAATGAATATGTGATGGGTGCTCCTTATTTCAAGAAAGCGACGATCACACTGGAGAACGGTAAGAAACTGGAAATCTCCGCTCCTAAAAATAGTGATGCCAATCGTTACATCCGTTCGCTGAACTATAACGGCAAGAACTATACAAAGAATTATCTGAATCATTTCGACTTGCTGAAAGGCGGACGTCTGGTATTTGATATGGATAATAAACCGAATAAAGGAAGAGGTATTAACGAATCCGACTTCCCCTATTCCTTCTCTCGTGATAACAAGTAAGCAGGTATGAATAAGATGAAAAAGAAAGTATTGATGATGACTATGGCGGCGGCAACTTTGTCCGCCGTAGCTCAGCAACCGGTAGATTATGTAAATCCGATTATCGGGACAAACGGAATGGGGCATACCTTCCCCGGTGCTTGCACCCCTTTCGGATGGGTACAGCTGAGTCCGGACACAGACACAATTCCACATAATGTGAATGGAGCTTATCAGAAGAATGCGTATGAATATTGTGCCGGTTACCAGTATCGGGATAAAACCATCGTAGGTTTCAGTCACACCCACCTCAGCGGCACG
>ENA-ORQX01000919-ORQX01000919.1-human-gut-metagenome-genome-assembly--contig:-NODE-919-length-20478-cov-3.946286_pt1 | contig 20478 bp, 14 predicted proteins | sample MGYA00242170_ERZ509124 | MGnify/ENA primary metagenome ERZ509124 (study PRJEB26280, sample SAMEA2338647) | human gut metagenome | biome: human gut; feature: human-associated habitat; material: faeces... | reverse complement strand
GAGCACCTCCTTGCCAAGGAGGGGGTCGCGAGTTCGAATCTCGTTTTCCGCTCCACTTGAATATTGGCCCGGCAGAAACCTGCCGGGTTTTTTGTTGCTTCTTGTCAACTTTAGATCCTTGTGATATGATATTATGAGCGATTTATGTCAGTATCTTTTGATATTGGCCTTGAACAAGCTGTTAATTTTGTACACATATAAAACCTAAGGGAGGATTTTTTAATGAACGTATCTGTTGAAAGAGTTGTGAATGACGCAACCCTCAAAATTACTTTACCCGCTGAGGAAGTGAATAAAGGCTTTAAAAAAGCTATAAGCAAAATCGCTAACAGCGTAAACATTCCCGGTTTCCGTAAAGGCAAAGCACCCCGCAACATTATTGAAATGCACTATGGCAAAGATGCCATTAAACAAGAAGCATTCGAAATCGTTGCTAATGATTGCTATACTAAAGCACTTGATCAGGAGAGCCTGATTCCTGTGTCCGACCCCAAAGTTGAAGAATCTGTTTTTGAAGAAAATAAAGATATGGAACTGACTATCAAAGTCACTTTGAAACCTGAAATAGAACTGGGTGAATACAAAGGCTTGTCTGTAGAGAAAAAAGAAGCTGTTGTTGAAGATGCAGATGTTGACGCTGCAGTAGAAGAACTGCGCAGCCGTCAGGCCAAAATGGTAATTGCTGAAGAAGGTACAATTATTGAAAAAGGTGATTTTGCAATTATTGATTTCGCCGGTACTGTAGACGGTGAAGCTTTCAGCGGCGGTGAAGGTAAAGGCTATCCTCTGGAAGTTGGTTCTAACTCCTTTATCCCTGGTTTTGAAGATCAGCTGGTTGGCCTAAAAAAAGGCGATGCTACTGATGTAGAAGTAACTTTCCCTGAAGATTATTTCGTTAAAGAACTGGCTGGTAAAGAAGCTGTGTTCAAAGTTAACGTTCAAGATGTAAAACGCAAAGAGCTGCCTGAGCTGAATGACGAATATGTTGCAGCTAACAGTGAATATAAAACTGTTGCTGAACTGAAAGCTTCGTACAAAGAACGTATGCAGCAAAATGCTGAAAACAATGCGAAGGTTGAATATGAAAAAGCATTGATTGATGTTGCTGTTGCCAATGCTAAATTTGAAGTTCCTGAGATTATGGTCGAAGACCGCATCAGCCAAATGGTTGACGAAATGCGTATGAGTCTGGAAAGCCGTAAAATGACTTTAGAAATGTATATGCAGTATACTGGTATGGATATGGCTAAGATCCGCGAAAACCAGCGTGCGACTGCCGCTGAAAACGTAAAAACTGATCTGGTTCTGGATGCTATTGCCAAAGCAGAAAACATTCAGGTATCTATGGAAGACGTTGATGCTGAATTATCTGCTATTGCTGCTCAACATGGTGCTACGCTGGACGAAGTAAAGAATATCATTAAATCCAATGGTAACATGGGACTTTTGCTTGCAAATATTCTGCGTCGCAAAGCTGCTCACGTTGTTATTGACAACGCAAAATAATGGCATTTTGCCGCCGGCGCTTTAAGCTCCGGCGGCAGATGTGACTTTATTAAAAAATATAACCTTAAAGAAAAGGGGTGTAAGACATGAACTATGTGCCTATCGTTGTAGAGCAATCCAGCAGGGGTGAGCGCTCTTATGACATTTATTCCCGCTTATTGAAAGACAGAATCGTTTTTGTGACCGGCCCTATTGACGACGCGATGGCAAATGTCGTTATCGCCCAGCTGCTCTTCCTGGAATCCGAAGATCCTAATAAAGATATACATCTTTATATCAATAGTCCTGGCGGCAGTGTAAGTGCCGGCTTGGCTATTTATGACACGATGCAGTATATCAAACCTGATGTTTCTACCATCTGCATGGGTATGGCGGCCAGTATGGCATCTGTACTTTTAGCTGCAGGAACTCCGGGAAAACGTTACGCGCTCCCTTATTCCCGCGTGATGATTCATCAACCGCTGGGAGGGGCTCAGGGTCAAGCTACAGAAATTGAGATTCATGCGCGAGAAATTCTGCGTATCCGTGAAGAGATGAATGGTATTTTAGCTAAACATACAGGTCAGTCGAAAGAAAAAATCGCACAGGATACTGAACGCGATTATTACCTGACCAGCGAAGAAGCTAAAGCTTATGGGCTTATTGATGAAGTTGTAACCCGTAAGGCAGCAGCTGAAGAAGCGAAATGATGCATACTAAGGAGATAACAATATGAACTTTGGCGAGGGGAACGACAGCAATATAACTTGTTCCTTCTGTGGAAAAAGAGAAGGCCAGGTCCGCAAGCTGATTGCCGGTCATAACGTCTATATCTGCGACGAATGTATCGAACTTTGCAATGAAATGCTGACAGAAGACCTGAAAGAAACAAATGCTGCTGTTGTCAGTGTAAACGAACTGCCGAAGCCGAAAGAAATTAAAAATATTCTTGACGAGTATGTTATTGGTCAGGAAGAAGCAAAAAAAACTTTGGCTGTAGCGGTTTATAACCACTATAAACGTATTAACTATGAATTAAATAATCCTGCGAAGGATAAAGAAGTAGAACTGCAAAAATCAAATATTCTAATGCTGGGGCCTACCGGCAGCGGTAAAACTTTGCTGGCACAGACGTTGGCAAAGATTTTGCAGGTACCTTTTGCAATCGCTGATGCTACTGCTTTGACAGAAGCTGGTTATGTAGGTGAGGATGTTGAAAATATCCTGCTGAAATTGATCCAGAACGCTGATTTTGATATTGAGCGTGCTCAAAGAGGCATTATTTATATTGATGAGATCGATAAGATTTCTCGTAAATCAGAAAATCCTTCTATTACACGTGATGTATCAGGTGAAGGTGTGCAGCAGGCACTTCTGAAAATTTTGGAAGGTACAGTCGCCAGCGTTCCGCCGCAAGGAGGACGCAAACATCCGCATCAGGAGTTTATTCAGATCGATACTACTAATATTTTATTTATCTGTGGCGGTGCTTTTGCCGGACTTGAAAATATTATCGGTGCACGTATCGGCAAAAAGAATCTTGGTTTTGGTGCTGATATCAAAACAAAAGAAGAAGCAAAAGCTGATACGATCTTTAAAAAAGTTTTGCCTGAAGATTTAATGAAATTCGGTTTGATTCCTGAATTTGCAGGTCGTCTGCCTGTTGTTGTGACACTGGATTCTTTGGATAAAGACGCTTTGATCAAAATCCTGCAAGAGCCTAAAAATGCTTTGATTAAACAATATCAGCATTTCCTGGCTATGGATAATGTAGAACTGGAATTCGAAGACGGTGCTTTAGTGGCTATTGCAGAAGAAGCTCTTAAACGTAATGCCGGCGCCCGCGGTCTGCGTTCTATCATCGAAGAGGTAATGCGTAATGTGATGTATGAAGTGCCTTCACGTATCGACGTTGTAAAATGTGTAGTTACAGAAGCGGCAATCAGAGAACACATGGAACCGAAAATGGTGGTTGCTAGTTAAGCAATTAAAAAAAGAAGGGGAAGGGGCATAGCCTTTTCCCCTTTTTATGTTAAAATAAAGTTGAGTAATGAAAATGCTTTAAAAATATCGTTTGCTGCAGTTAATACTGTTGGCAAAGGAGGGTAATATATGGAAACAAAACCACGTTTAATGCCGTTGCTTCCTTTAAGAGGAATGCTGGTATTTCCAGGTATGATTATAAATCTTGATGTAGGCAGGGAGCGTTCCATTCATGCAGTAGAAGCTGCGATGACTTCCGATAAGCAGATACTTATGGTATCACAGAAGGAAGCCGTAACGATGGAACCCGGGCAGAAGGATTTATTTAAATATGGTGTCATAGCGGAAATCAAACAATTATTGAAATTGCCAAGTGGAGCTTTGCGGATACTTGTAGAAGGATTAGCCCGAGCCAAAGTAGAAACTATTATCGAAGCTCCGGCTGTCGATACATATTTCCAGGCTAATGCACTGCCGATGGATTCTGTTGTCAGTGAAGATAATGAAGTGGAAGCGCTGCGCAGGATGCTGATTGAAACGTTTGAGCAATGGATTATTGCCAGCAAAAAAGTTAACAGTGAAGTGCTGCTGACCTTTAAGGACCAAACTGACCCAGGACGGGTTGCGGATATGATTGCCGGTTATCTGTCGATAAATATCGAAGAAAAAGAGCAGCTGTTAGAAGCGGTTGATGTTAAAGAACGTATGAATAAACTCTATACGTATTTATGCAAAGAACTGGAAATTGCCGGTCTGGAAAAAAATATTTCACAGCAGGTGCGTAAACAGATAGAACAGAACCAAAAAGAATATTATCTGCGTGAACAGATGAAAGCCATTAATAAAGAACTTGGCGAAGGTGATGAACGTCAGGCCGAAATAGACGAATATAAGAAGCAGATGTCAGAGCTTGATCTGCCGGCTGAAGTTGTTGAAAAAATCAATAAAGAACTTGACCGTCTTTATAAAATGCCGCCGATGATGGCTGAAAGCGCCGTAATCCGCAATTATATCGATGTACTTTTAAGTTTGCCCTGGGGTAAGTTTACAGAAGATAATTTTGACCTTGAAGTGGCTGCTAAAGTACTGGATAAAGACCATTACGGTTTGGAAAAAGTAAAAGAACGTATTTTAGAGTATTTGGCAGTACGTGCTTTGACCAAACAAAGTAAGGGACCGATTTTATGTTTAGTCGGACCTCCTGGTGTGGGTAAAACTTCTCTGGCACATTCGGTTGCCAGAGCGATTGAGCGTAAATTTACCCGTGTTTCTTTAGGTGGCGTTCGTGATGAAGCAGAAATCCGCGGTCATCGTCGTACATATATCGGCGCAATGCCAGGCAGGATTATTCATGGTATGCAAACCAGCGGTTGCATGAATCCTGTTTTTCTTCTGGATGAGATTGATAAAATGGCTTCTGATTTTCGGGGGGATCCGGCTTCGGCTTTGCTGGAGGTATTAGACCCGGAACAAAACAACACTTTCAGTGACCATTATATTGAATTCCCTTTTGATTTGTCACATGTTTTCTGGATTGTAACGGCTAATACGGTAGAAACTATCCCTCCTGCTCTATTAGACAGGATGGAAGTGATTCAACTTACCAGTTACACTGAGGACGAGAAAGTGAAAATCGGCGAATTGCATTTATTGCCGAAGGAACGTCAGGCACATGGCTTGACTGCAAAAACTTTGAATATTACAGAAACAGCTCTGCGTCATGTTATACGCGAATATACACGTGAGGCCGGTGTACGTAATTTAGAACGGAAAATAGCGGCGATCTGCCGTAAAACAGCACATCGTATTGTGACGAAACAGGTAAAAAGTGCTAAAGTTACCGAAAAAAATCTGACTAAATATTTAGGACCGGTTATTTTTCTGGAAAGCGATCTGACTGCCAAGGCAGAAATAGGTATCTGCACAGGTTTGGCCTGGACCAGTGTTGGAGGTGAATTACTGAAGGTAGAAGTACTGGCTACTAACGGTAAAGGAGGTCTGGTATTGACTGGGCAGTTGGGTGATGTTATGAAAGAATCTGCTCAGGCCGGTTATACTTATATTCGTTCTCGGGCTAAAGAGCTGCATTTGGATGAAAAGTTTTATGAAACTACTGATATCCACATTCATTTACCGGAAGGCGCAATCCCAAAAGATGGTCCTTCCGCCGGCATTACTATGGTGACGGCTATGGTTTCAGCACTGACTAAACATTGCATAAAAGCGGGTATTGCCATGACTGGAGAGATCACTCTTTCTGGCAAAGTGCTTCCGGTAGGAGGAATTAAAGAAAAAATGCTGGCGGCGCATCGTTATGGTGTAAAAACCATTCTGCTTCCAGAACAGAATATGCAGGATCTGGAAGAACTTCCTGTCAATGTGCGTGCGGCAATAAAATTCATTCCTGTTAATCATATGGATCAAGTGTTGAAATTAGCTTTGGAGGAGTAAGATGAATAAAGGAACCTGGGATATTATTCATGCCCAATATATCACATCTGCTGTCAGAGCAGACCAATATCCGACACCACCGTTAATAGAGGCTGCTTTTATAGGGCGTTCTAATGTTGGCAAATCATCACTGATCAATTCGCTCTGCAGACGTAACGGATTGGCAAGAGTGAGCTCGACTCCAGGCAAAACACAGACTATAAATTTTTATGGTTTACAGGCTAAACGCACTACTGAAGGGCAGGAAGAACGTGCTGATTTTTATTTAGTAGATTTACCAGGTTATGGTTTTGCCAAAACAGCTAAAACGAACAAAGATAAATGGTCAGGATTTATCAGTAAATATCTTTCCGGATCTGATAATCTAGGACTGGTCTGTCAGCTTATTGATATCAGGCATAAGCCTTTGGACAGCGATATTGAAAGCTATCACTGGTTACTGGACTGTGGACTGCAGGTTCAGGTTATTTTGACCAAAGCAGATAAATTGTCGAAAAATGCAGCGATGGCTCAAAAAGCATTATTCAAACGGGAACTGGGACTGGATGACAGCCGTATTATGACCTATTCTGTAACTCAGAATACAATGCGCAGTGAATTGATAGGGCGGATCATGACGGCACTGGAAGGGCATTATTAAGCGAGGGAAATATGTTGAATCGTTTGCTGCTATTTGTTATGGCAGCCTGTTTAGGAACGTTATTTTTAAAAATGGAATTGCCTATACCATATCTTTTAGGCGGCATTTTTGCTGCAGTAGCCTGTAAGATAGCTGGTTCGCCTGTTACCTGGCCTAAGAATTGGCGTGAATTGGGTTTACTTGTAGCTGGGTATGGTATTGGCCGTAATTTTACAGCTGATACATGGGAGAAAATGACGCATCAGACCTTTGGGGTACTGGAAGCCACGCTGATAGCTGTAGCTGTTGCTGTTTTAATTGCCTGGTGGACAGCGAGACATACTTCGGCTAATCTGATCAGTTGTGTGATGGGCATTATGCCTGGCGGGCTGACGCAAATGATGCTGATGTCGGAGGATGATCCAAGGGCTGACGCAAATGTTGTTGTCGTTATGCAGACTCTGAGGCTGGTAGGCGTTATTGTAGCAGTACCATTTCTGGTAATCCATGGTTTAGGTGCTCAGGTTATGCAAAACAATGCTATTGTTCAGACAACAGACGGTACGCATTGGCTTATTCTTGTCCCATTGTCGTTTTTAGGCGCTTTTGTTGCGACTAAGTTAAAGGTGCCAACACCGCGTTTGCTGGGGCCGATTCTGGCAACAGCGGCAGGGTCGTATTTTTTGGGAAGTTTACAGCCTGTGCCTGGTTTGCTTATGATGCTGGCACAGGTAAGTATTGGATTATACATGGGCGTAATGCTGGATCCCAAAAAACTTTCGGCTACTAAGGAATTGATGCCTTATATTTTTAGTGGTATCGTTTTGATGATTGGTGTCAGTGTTGTTGTTGCCTGGTCCCTGTCAGAACGGTATGGGTTTTCTTTAGTAACCGCTTTTTTAGCAATGGCTCCCGGCGGAATTGCGGAAATGTGTCTGGCTGGAATGAGTATGGGAGAAGATGTTTCAATCATTCTTACTTACCAATTAGTACGGTTATTGTTTTTGAATATCTGCGTTCCTTTGGGAATCACTATGTATTTTAAAAATAAAAGTCTTGATTAGCAGTATCGTAGCTTACTGAATAAAATAGTAAGCTACGATACTGTTTTATTTGCGAAAAATAATATATGAAAAAATATATTAAAAGACTTGACAAAAGAAATAGTAATAAATATAATTAAGCTAACAAATGAATATTGTAAGCTAAAGGTGCTCTACAGAGCTTAATAGAGAAGTCGGTGCAATTCCGACGCGGTCCCGCCGCTGTAACGAGGAGTAAACTTCAAATGCCACTGGTAGTAATACTGGGAAGGTGAAGTGAGCTATGAATCGGAGTCAGAAGAACTGCCTTAGCTACATCGCTGATTGACCTGCGAGAGACGGGGAGGAGATGCTGCAGAGTTCGTATTTTAGGTAAATACGAAGTGCGAATCTTTTGCTATGAATTTCTGACCGTTTTTCTTAATATTATTTTAAGAAAACGGTTTTCTGTTTTTCTGTGCTTTTGTAAGCGCGTTGAGGTCGAAGTGTGATGGCTAGACCTCGAAAATAAGGTCAGCCATCAGTGTATATATTTATTTGTGACAGGTCTGGACAACCTGCCGGGTTTATTGCCATTCTCAAATTCTCTTTGTGCAAGAACCTTCTTCTCAATTGCCTGCGTAGGGGTGCGCGGCAAGAGCAACCATCACATTTTTTGTGATGGTTGCTTTTTTTGATAAGGGGCTTATAGAGGCAGTTTCGGTAGGAGATTCTCGAACCATTCTGCGATACATAAGTAAGCAAAGTACAGGAGGTGAACATTTACTACCCCGGCACAGAAAATAATTAATGAAAGGATGCCGTATATGGAACAAGATAAAAACCTTACAGCAGAGATTCAGCAGGAAGAAACTTTAGTGGGAACTATCCCTCCGGTTACTTTCGATGAATTTACGCCGCCGTCCTATGAGGAGTGGAAGCAAGAAGTAGTGACTGCTCTTAAAGGCGGTTCTTTTGAAAAGAGTATGTTCACTAAAACTTATGAGGGTATCACCCTGAATCCTATTTATAGATTAGAGGATCAGGAGAGGATTACCCACAATAAAACCTATCCCGGCATGGAAAGCAACCTGCGCGGTGCTAATGCAGGAGGTTATATCCATAAAGTATGGACTATTGCTCAGGAGTGTGATGGAAAAACTCCTGCCGAAGCCAATGAAATGGTTAAATACGAGCTGTTGAAAGGAACTACCGCTGCTAGTGTCGTTTTAGATACTGCGACACGCAAAGGCTATGATCCTGATAAGGCAGAAGTAAAAGATGTTGCTGATATAGGCGTATCTTTGGCTACTGTAGCTGACGTGGAAAAACTGCTGGATGGTGTTGATCTGGAAAAATTCGAAATCGATATTTATGCCGGCGCTTCCAACATCGCTCTTTTGGCTGCTGTAATCACTGTCTGCGAGAAAAAAGGTCTGGACCTCGAAAAATTACATGGCGCTATTACTGTCGATCCGATTGGCGAACTTGCTTTGGACGGCGAATTAGTTCGTCCGCTGGACGAATATTATGACGAAATGGCACATAGCATTGCCTGGGCTGAAAAAAATGCTCCGCAGCTTAAAACAGTAGTTGTCAATACCGATGTTTATCATAATGGCGGTGCTAACGACATTCAGGAAGTAGCGTATGCTATGAATGAAGCTGTAACTTATATGCGCGCTATGGAACGCCGTGGTATTGATGTCAACACCTTCTGTCGCCACCTGCGTTTTCATTTCAGTATCGGAGCTAATTTCTTTATGGAAATTGCTAAACTGCGCAGTCTGAAAATGGTTTGGGCGCAAATCGTTAAAAATTGCGGTGGGGATGAAGAAGCACAAAAGATCAATCTTTATGTCAGCACTTCTACCTTCTGTCAGACGAAATACGATCCTTATGTAAATCTGCTGCGTGCGGCAACACAATCCTTCTCTGCGGTTGTTGGCGGTATGGACGGCATGTATGTCAAACCTTTTGATCATTGCATTCGTCCCAGTGATGTATTTTCCCGCCGTATTGCACGTAATATCCAAATCATGGAACAGCATGAATTCAACTTTATTCAGCCGATCGATCCTTCCGGCGGCAGCTGGTACATCGAACCGCTGACAGAGGAATTTACGGGAAAAACCTGGGCTAAGTTCCAGGAAATCGAAAGCCACGGCGGCTTATTGGCAGCGCTTGAAAGCGGCAAAGTACAGGCAGCGGTTAAAGCTATTTTAGAAGAACGTTTTAAAAATCTTGCTACCAGAAAAGATCGTGCAGTCGGCAATAACATGTACCCGAACATGACTGAAGAACTTTTGGAAGTGCCTGAAGTTGATTTCGCAGGAATCCTTAAAGCACGCAAAACTGATTTGGAAGTCAACGTAAAAGTACGCGACAATGCTTATGTAGAAGCTGTACTCAGCGACCTTGGCAAACGTGATGCCAGTGAGTTGGGTTCTTTGATAGCTGATGCTGAAAAAGCATTATTGGCTGGAGCAACTATGGGTGAAATTTCAGCAGCTCTTACCGGCAGCGCTAATGGCAAAAAGGTTGAAGCTATTGCTCCGCATCGCTGGACTGAACGCTATGAAGAACTGCGTATGCGTACGGAAAATTTTGTTGATAAAACCGGTGTAAACGTTAAAATTTTCCTGGCCAATATGGGACCGATCCCGCAGCATAAAGCACGTGCCGATTTTGTTACCTCTTTCATGCAGGTGGCTGCCTTTGAGGTTGTGTCAAATAATGGCTTCCTCACTGTCGAAGAAGCTGTTAAAGCAGCGCTTGAGTCCGGTGCCGATGCAGCCATCGTCTGCTCGACTGACGCTACTTATCCGGAACTGGCCCCAGCAGTTACGAAAGGCATCAAAGCTGTAAATCCGGAAATGAAGGTATTCCTGGCAGGTGCTCCCAGCGCAGAACTGAAAGAAATCTGTGATGCTGCAGGTATGGATGATTACATCAGCGTCAAATCCAACTGCTATGAAACCTTGCTTCGTATGCAAAAAGAAAGGGGGATGTTCTGATAATGTCCAGAATTCCTGATTTTAGTCAAATTCCCTTTCAGCAGGCACCCGCACAAGGCGACGCCGAGTTTGCTGCCTGGAAGGAAAAATTAAAAACTGAAACCGGTAAATCCTTTGAAGAAAATTTTTACCGTACAATGGAACAAATCAACGTAGCTCCTTTATATGATGTGAATGCCTATAAAGACTGCGAACATCTGCATTATATGGCAGGTATCCCGCCATTTTTGCGTGGACCTTATTCAACGATGTATGTAACCAAACCCTGGACAGTACGTCAATATGCAGGCTTCTCTACTGCAGAAGAATCAAATGCTTTCTATCGCCGTAACCTGGCGGCAGGGCAAAAAGGTCTGTCTATCGCATTTGACCTTGCAACTCACCGCGGTTATGACTCCGATCATCCGCGCGTTGTCGGTGACGTAGGTAAAGCCGGTGTTGCCGTTGACTCTATTTTGGATATGGAGATTCTTTTCTCCGGCATTCCTCTGGATCAAATGTCTGTATCAATGACAATGAACGGCGCAGTGCTGCCTGTATTGGCTTTCTATATCCTGGCTGGTGAAGAACAGGGCGTAGACAAATCAGTTATGGCAGGTACGATCCAAAACGACATTCTGAAAGAATTCATGGTTCGTAATACCTATATCTATCCGCCTACAGCTTCCATGCGCATCATCGGTGATATTTTCGAATATACCTCCGCTTATATGCCCAAATTCAACAGTATCTCGATTTCCGGTTATCATATGCAGGAAGCAGGCGCTACTGCTGATATCGAACTTGGCTATACATTAGCCGACGGTCTCGAATATCTGCGTACAGGTACTGAGCATGGTCTTACTATTGACCAGTTTGCACCGCGTTTGTCCTTCTTTTGGGCAATGGGTAAAAACTACTTTATGGAAATTGCTAAAATGCGTGCAGGACGTATGCTGTGGGCGAAAATCGTTAATTCCTTCGGCCCGAAAAAAACCAAATCTATGGCTTTGCGTACACATTCGCAAACTTCCGGCTGGAGCCTGACAGAGCAAGATCCGTTCAATAATATTACGCGTACCTGTATCGAGGCTATGGCAGCAGCTTTGGGGCATACCCAGTCGCTGCATACTAACGCTTTGGACGAAGCTATCGCGTTGCCGACAGATTTCTCGGCTCGTATTGCTCGTAATACTCAATTGTACATTCAGGACGAAACCAAAGTCTGCAAAGTTATTGATCCGTGGGGCGGTTCCTATTATGTAGAGGCACTGACCAATCAGCTGATCCAAAAAGCCTGGGCACATATCCAGGAAATCGAACAGCTCGGCGGTATGTCCAAAGCTATTGATACCGGTCTTCCTAAAATGCGTATCGAAGAAGCGGCAGCACGTCGTCAGGCTCATATCGATTCCGGCGCCGAAAAAATTGTCGGCGTAAACGATTACCGTCTGGAAAAAGAAGATCCGCTTGATATTCTGGAAGTCGACAACACTGCAGTTCGTTTGGCGCAGATCGAACGTCTGAAAAAATTGCGTGCTAACCGTGACAACGATGAAGTTCGCCGTTGTTTGGACGCTATCACCCATTCCATGGAAACCGGCGAAGGCAACTTGCTGGAGCTGGCAGTTAACGCAGCTCGTGCTCGTGCTTCCAAAGGCGAGATTTCTGACGCTGTCGAAAAAGTCTGCGGCCGTCATAAAGCTATCATCCGTTCAATTTCCGGCGTCTACAGCAGCGAATTTGCTGACGAAGATGTTATCAAGGAAGTTCGTCAGATGACAGATGACTTTGAACAGCGCGAAGGCCGTCGTCCCCGTATCTATATTGCTAAAATGGGACAAGACGGACATGATCGCGGGGCGAAAGTTATTGCTACCGCCTTCGCAGATATGGGCTACGACGTAGATATCGGCCCTCTGTTCCAAACTCCGGAAGAAGCTGCGCAGGATGCAGTAGATAATGATGTTCATATCGTTGGTATGAGCTCATTGGCAGCAGGTCATAAAACCTTGATGCCGCAACTGGTAGAAGAACTTAAAAAACGCGGACGTGAGGATATCATGGTCGTTATCGGCGGCGTAATTCCTGCCCAGGACTATGATTATCTCTACGAACACGGTGCAGCAGCTATTTTTGGACCCGGCACCATTATACCTGTCTGCGCTAAAAAAGTACTGGAAGAGCTGAACAGACGCTTGGCGGATTAAGCCATGACAGATACTTATAAACCTTCGTGGGTGCCTGAAGAAGAAAACGATAAATTTGCCTGCCGGGTAATGTACGGTGTTACAGGCGGTCATGAAGGAACTCCAGGTGTAACAGTAGATAAAAAAGACAAAGTAACTCCGGCTATCAAACGCCGTAAGCTGGAAGTCGACGATTACGTCGAAGGTGTCCTCAAATGTGACCGCGCAATTTTATCACGCGCCATCACTTTGGTTGAAAGTAATGCTGCCGCTCATTTTGAGACGGCACAGCAGGTTATCCAAAAACTGCTGCCTTACACTGGTAAATCGACACGCGTTGGGATCACCGGTGTGCCTGGTGCAGGTAAATCCACCTTTATTGAGGCTCTTGGCACAAACCTGTGTCGTGGCGGACATAAAGTCGCAGTACTGGCGGTCGATCCCTCCAGTACTGTTACCAAAGGCAGTATCCTGGGCGATAAAACACGTATGGAACAGCTTTCACGCGAACCGAATGCTTTTATCCGTCCGTCTCCTTCGGGAGGAACTTTGGGTGGTCTGACTCGTAAAAGCCGTGAAACACTGCTTTTGTGCGAAGCTGCCGGCTATGACACCATTTTAGTCGAGACCGTAGGCGTAGGGCAGAGTGAAACTACCGTACGTTCGATGGTAGATTTTTTTCTGCTGGTCGTATTGACAGGCGCCGGCGACGAATTGCAGGGGATGAAAAAAGGCGTAATGGAACTCGCCGATGCAATCGTCGTCAATAAAGCCGATGGTGATAATAAACAGCGGGCAATGGTTACCAGAGCTGAGTATGAACGTATCCTGCAATTTTTACGTCAGGCTACCGAAAACTGGACGACTCATGCCTATACCTGCTCTGCTTATACAGGAGCGGGAATTATGGAACTGTGGAATGATGTTATCGAAGCCTTTATGAAACAAGGCTGGGGAAATGGCGTGTTAGCTGAACGCAGGAAACAGCAGACGCTTTCCTGGGTATATACCATGGTTGAAGAACATCTGCATAATCTGTTTTATCGTTCGCCAGCCATTATTGGCTGCAAAGAAGAGATCGAGCGTGAAGTAGTGGGCGGAAAAATTTCGGCTACTATGGCGGTTCAAGATCTCATCAACAGATTTGCTGCTGCTGAGCTGAGCGGTGTTAATGTTAAAGACAGCTCGCCTTTTGAAATAAAATAATTTTTGGATTCTCCATTGGGGCGCGGCCGCCTGTGGGCCGCGCCATTTTTTAAGGAGGCAATACAGATGAATGATAACCCGGCTATTAAAGGCCTGATAGAATTAATCGAAAAACGTTATGGATTGGAAGTTCTCGACTCTCACTACGTCCTGGTTGATGAAAAATTTAAACAATATAATATGATGCTGTATGTCAAATTACCAAAACAGATGCTTGACGAATTTAAACGCTTATATTCGAATAAAACTAGCGCCATGCATGTTGCGTGGAGCATTGACGATAAAGATAACATTAGATTCCACGCTGCTATTGGCAACAATATCCTTTTGCTTTTAGATTCTCTGCTGTCAAAAGAATGAAAGAAGTGAGAGTAGATGACTAAAAGAAAAACCAGAGCTAGTGTGTGTATTATCGGTTGCAGACGCGACGTTATTAACGCTTAATGAAAAATACGCTTATCTTTTTACAGCATAAGATAAGCGTATTTAAAAATTACGATAGAAGTGCAAATGTTTTCACATAACATAAAATTATTACTAATACTTATTAGTAATATATAACGCAAAAAATATTTAGAAGTTTTTTTACTAAAAGTGTTGACAAGATAATTAGTAATGCTTATAATTAATATAACAAATCAATATTTCATATGGGTGTTCTATGAACTTAAATGTCGATCGGTGTAAATCCGATGCGATCCCGTCACCGTAACAGGTCAGTCCTTGCACAAGCCGAGGTAATACCTGAAGCCGGACAGCAGCCTATATAAGCATCACTGCTTGACCTGCGAGAGACAGGAAGGAGATGTTTTTAACCAATGAGGTTCTGTTTATGTGAGAGTGGCAGAACCGCTTTGACTGATAACATTTGACCGTCTTCGCGCCTTGAGAAGACGGTCTTTTCTTATGATTGTCGTTTTATTCTTGCTGGTCGAAATATTGATTGTTCTACAGAGTAAAAATGCCGGACACATTTTCACTCTGTCCGGCAGATATATTCTGATTTATTTGCTGTTTTCAAGGCTTTCTTAAAAGAATAGAAAATCCTTTCTCTCCTCCTTCGTTGGCAGGCGTAGGGGTGCGCCTGCCAAAACCATCACTTGAACAGTGGTGGTTTTTTTATTTAGTCATGGTGTACTTCGCTGCATGGGTTTACATGGACCATGCAATGTTTTACCTCCGAAAAATTACTTTCAATTGCTTTATGAATATTTTCGGCGATAGTATGTGCTTCCAGTAAAGTCAGGTCGTCGTCAGCGCTTACTTCGACATCTACATAGATGCGGCAGCCAAATTTTCTGGTTTGCAGTACGTCTATGTGGTCAACGCCTTTTTGAGCGTTTATCAGAGCTGTCATCGTATTGATAGTGGCTTCGTCACAGGAGCGGTCGACCATCTTGTCTATGGCATCTTTAAAAATTTCGTATGATGCGTAAACTATCATCAGGCAAATGACTACACTGGCAAGAGGATCTAAAGCAGGATAGCCCATACGGGCGCCTAGAATACCGATAAAGCTGCCTATTGAGGATAATGCGTCACTGCGGTGATGCCAGGCATCTGCCATTAAAGCACTGGAATTTATTTTGGCAGCTGCTTTTTTAGTGTACCAGAACATACCTTCTTTAACGATAATGGAAATTACTGCGGCGATCAAAGCAAGGCTGCCCGGTATTTTCAAATCTTCGGCTGAAGCGTGAAGTATTTTTTCTAAACCTGCGTAACCTATACCAATACCTGTCAGTGCTAAAACTATCGCTAAAATGATGGCGGCGACACATTCCAAACGTTCGTGTCCGTACTGATGTTCTGCATCAGAAGCTTTATTGGATATCTTGACGCCGGCCATAACTATAAAGGTACTGAAGACGTCGGAAGCGGAATGAATGGCATCAGAAATCATTGCGGCAGAATTAGCCAGTATCCCTGCTGCTAATTTACCAACTGAAAGAATTAGATTGACGATGATACTATTAATAGAAACTTGCATGGCCAGACGTTCGGACTGGGCAATTTTGTCTTGCATGGTGGATAACCTCCCTGGGGTTACTCTTGCAGCGGCACAGATATAATAAAAACATCTGCGGAACTACTACTGTCCCGCAGATGTTTGTTTACGAATCTGCTGCCCGATGGGCCCGGCCGCTAAAACCAAAGGTTTACCGCCTGTTCAGTTTGTACTGTAGCGATATGCAGTGCAAAGAGATTACTTTGATTGTAATTGGTTTGCTGGGGCTTTGTCAAGCAACATTATTTTAATTATTCTTAACTTTACCATAGGTTACTAAAATAGTGCCTTTAGGAGCTGCTAGAGCAGAGCAATGATAGAGAATAATACCATCTTGTTCGGCATTATAGACAGTAATGGTATTGCCGAAAAGATCAGTCAGGTAACCTAGTTTATCACCTTGTTTTATTTTGTCGCCACAACGGCAACTGGAGAACCAACAGCCGGCCTTATCAGTTTCAAGATAAATAACGTCAGTGACATCAACAGGGGTATGTTTTTGTTGTTGCTGTGGGCTGCAAAGAAGTTCGAGTTTACAAAGGATATTATGAAGATCGTTTTTATAGGCGTCAATGTCTTCACGCCGGCATAATCCGGATCCGCCTCGTTCGATAAGGAGAGAAGGGACACCTGAAATGGCGGCATAATTATAGGCACCTGTTGTAGCAGTTGAACGAACCATAAATTTCATATCCAGAACCATGGCTACTTCGCGCGCTTTTGCAGAAATTTCAGAGTTGGGCAGCCCGGGATAATATACGTATGGATACAATTCTTCATGGATATCACCGCTATGCAGATCAGCATAAAAATCAGCTAAAGGGAAAAAATGTCGACTGAGCAGCCAGGCTGTTTTTTGTGAAAGTGTTCCGTTGACATCGCCGGGGAATTCCCGGTTGAGGTTTTTACCATCATCGGGGGTAACGAAAGCACTGCGTTCCCAAAAGCTTCGAATATTGACGGGATGTATTATAATCAGGCATCCGGAGATAACTTCTGGTTCTATAGCCTGAGATATTTCTATTGCCGCTGCGATACCAGGATATTCGCCACCATGGATGCCGGGGCTGTTATTAAAAGAGTAGGACCATCATTTTGACCGTTGATGATAGTGATAGGTATTTTTGTATTAGAGTCAAGGACAGGAATGTAAGTTTGCAGTTTCTGCCCTCGTTCTGCTTTTAAACCGCAAATATCCATAGTATCTGACATTTTTATAACTCCTTTGCTTATCAAGTTTTATTTTGTAAGTTTTGATACGATTATTTTAATTTTATTCTTGCTAATCAGTATAACATATGATAGTATGTCCATACAATACCTATTATCAATTAAACTCAAAAACATTTTAGAATGATAACTAAAATACTAGAGGATCTCGACGGAAGGAAATATATCAGTGTGTACAAATGTTTTGACAGACAGGGAATATTTGGGAATTACAATACCCTTTATGCTTTCAACGATGACACAGCCGCTGATGGGAGCGGTTAATACTGCTGTAATGGGACAGCTTCCTGATCCTAAGTATATAGCGGCTGTAGCCTTAGGTGCAATTCTTTTCAATAATATTTACTGGTTTTTTGGTTTTCTGCGTGTCAGTACCTCTGGATATGCCGCTCAAGCTTTGGGTTCTGATTCCAGAGAAGAAGGGTTACTGGCTTTTTTAAGACCGTTGTTCATTGCTGTGATAGTAAGCTGCAGCTGCATAATTTTGCAGAAACCTATTTTGACGGCTTATCTGTCATTGGTTGCTCCGGCTTCGGATGTAGCAGAACTCTGTTCGGCTTACTATGAAATTTTGATTTGGGGAGCGCCGCTGGTACTGTTCAATTATGTGTCGTTAGGATGGCTGATGGGGCAGACAAAAGTACGTGCTTCTGTATTTATGCAGGTTTCAAGCAATGTCCTGAATATGATACTTAGTGTATTGTTTGTATTTGTATTACATTTTGATATTGAAGGAGTAGCCTGGGCTACACTTTTAAGTCAGCTTTATGGCGCTGCCGCAGGCTGTTGGCTAATGTATCTTTATGGTAACTTTGATTATAAAAATTTTGATTATAAAACCGTTATAGAGCCTGAGGAGCTAACGAAAATACTTTTGGTCAATACTAATTTAATGATTCGTACGGCTTGCCTGCTGACAGTTAACAATATTATTGCTGCTGCCGGTGCTGCATTAGGAACTGTAGTGCTGGCAGCGAATGCCGTACTGTTTCAGCTGAAAGATATCATGTCGTTCTTGGTCGACGGTATGGCTAATGGTGCTTCTGTTTTTTCAGGAAGGGCTCTGGGACAGAAAAACAGGGCATTATTTTGGCAGATTTTAAAAATGACCTATAAATGGTTGTTTGTGTTGGTGTTTCTGTTAATGCTTGGATTTACATTTGGCAGTACATTTTTAATAAATTGCTTTACAGACTTAGAGGAAGTAGCTGTGTTAGCAGAAACTTACAAATATTATGTTCTTATTTATCCTTTGATAGCTGGCATAGGCCTAGCTCTTTATGGAATGTTTACAGGTGCTACTTATACGGTTCCTATAAGAAATATGATGCTGATTGCTTTAGCTGTATTTTGGCCTGTGGAGAGACTGTTAGTACCTTTACTTGGCAATGATGGCTTATGGATATCGTTTTTAATATTTGTTGGGATTCAGTCTTTAATATTATTTTATTCATTGAGAAAGCTTGGAGAAAAGATTTATAAGATTAAATAAAAGTGTTTACTAAGTATATGGTTTGTGCTAATATTAATACAACTTAATAATTTTATCAAAGGTGCCTCAAGGTTAAATTAGGGAAGTCCGGTGTAAATCCGGCACGGTCACGCCACTGTAAGCGCATATTGCGTAAGTCAGATCGCAGCCTTTGATTTTTGCCATATCCGCGGGTGACGGATCAGCAGCTAGTTCCTGAAATTTGACTTAAATAGGCAGTCTTGCCTGTTTAAACAATATTTTATGATCTCCTGCATCCGTGGTTCATGGCTGCAGGAGATTTTTTTGTAAGGAGATGGGAAGCTTTGAAAAACAAACAGATTTGGGGCAGGATCGGGCAAATCGTATTGGTGCTTTTGGGTATCAGCTTTGTAACATTTGCTTTAGTTATGCTGTCGCCAGGTGATCCGGTCAGGCAAATGATTGCCGGTAATGAGGATATTGTTGTCAGTCAGGTTGAGATTGATGCGCTGAGACATGAATTGGGTTTGGATAAGCCTTTTATTTTTCAATATTTAGATTGGTTAGGAAGAGCGGTACAGGGTGATTTTGGGTTTTCCTATATGGTTAAAAAACCTGTTGTTGAAGAATTGATGCAGTCACTGCCGGCGACATTGATATTAGCGCTGGCTTCTACACTTTTTATGTTGGTGTTTTCACTGCCTTTGGGTATTTATTCTGCTGTCAAACGCAACAGTGTTTTTGATTATGCTGTGAGAGGTCTGACTTTTTTTGGTGTCTCAATCCCTAATTTTTGGATGGGGCTGATGCTATTGTGGATTTTTGGTTTAAAATTAGGCTGGCTGCCAATTGTCGGTGGCAGAGTAAGTCTGGAGACTCTGATTTTGCCAGCTACGACGTTGGGTATAGTTATGGCAGCCAAATATACACGTCAGGTAAGGACGACGGTTTTGGAAGAACTCAATCAGGATTACGTTGTCGGTGCTAGGGCAAGAGGCATGAGTGAAAGCTATATCCTTTGGCGGGAAGTATTGCCGAATGCGATGCTGCCTTTGATCACATTGCTGGGGCTGTCATTCGGCAACCTGCTGGGTGGTGCGGCAGTAGTAGAGATCGTTTTTTCCTGGCCGGGACTTGGTTATTTAGCGGTCCAGTCAATTATTTATCGTGACTTTCAGCTTGTACAGGGGATTGTTTTATGGATCGCCCTTATGTATATGGTCATCAATCTAGTTGTTGATATTTCTTATAACCGGCTTGATCCGCGCCTGCGAAAGGAAGGTAGATAGCATGGAGAATCTTATTAACGGATTAAAGAATAATCGTGCTTTTGCCTTTTCCAGTTTTTTGGTGCTGCTTTTGATAGGGATTGCGTTAGCGGCGCCGTTGCTAGCTCCTTATGATCCGTTGGAAGCTACGATGAAAAATGCTTATCTGCCGCCTTCGAGTGAACATCTTTTTGGAACTGATAAGCTGGGGCGAGATAATTTCAGTCGGGTTTTGTATGGTGCCAGCTATTCTCTGAGCAGTGTTTTGCTGTTGGTAGCGGTCATTTTTGCAGTAGGCACTTTGCTGGGTGTTCTGGCCGGTTATTTTGGCGGTAAGGTAGATACGGTTATTATGCGTATTTCTGATATGATGATTTCCTTTCCCGGGATGATACTGGCCATTGCTATTGCCGGTATCATGGGCGGCAGTCTGATCAATGCGATTATCGCTTTGACTATCGTTACCTGGACTAAATACGCTCGTTTGGCACGCAGTATGGTATTAAAGATAAAAAAACGTGATTTTGTCGAAGCGGCAGTTGTCAACGGCGGTAAACCGACACATATT
>ENA-ORQX01000916-ORQX01000916.1-human-gut-metagenome-genome-assembly--contig:-NODE-916-length-20492-cov-5.817830_pt1 | contig 20492 bp, 21 predicted proteins | sample MGYA00242170_ERZ509124 | MGnify/ENA primary metagenome ERZ509124 (study PRJEB26280, sample SAMEA2338647) | human gut metagenome | biome: human gut; feature: human-associated habitat; material: faeces... | reverse complement strand
TGCCGCACCTCGCTCGCCGTATCGGCACTTAGAATTATGCGGTATTGCCCTAAATTTTCGACTTTTTAGGTACACCATAGGCGAAGCTACAAGGCCCCGGCTCATGTGTATTTTGGAGCCATGCGGCGCAGCCATTAAAAACGCGGCCTCCCTGCCCGCGAAGGAAGGAACGATTTTTCAAGTGCGAAACTACGTCATCAAGCGTATCCTGCTTTCTTTTGTGATCCTGTTTTGCGTTACCTTCATCATCTATGTGATGATGCGCAGCCTGCCCAGCTCTTTTGCCGAGAACATGGCCATGCAGCTGTCCCAGGCACCGGGCGCAAAACCGTATCAGGAATGGCTGGATCAGCTCAACGCAGCTTATGGTCTGGATAAGGGCATCCTGCCCGGCTTCATGACCTGGCTGTCCAGCGCAGTGCGCGGTCAGTTCGGTGACAGCTGGAAGTGGAACGTCCCTGTTGTTCAAAAATTCCAGGAAGTTATTGGTCTGTCTGTTGTCATGGGCGGCATCTCCTTTGTGGTGTCCATGATCATCGCTGTGCCCCTGGGCATCCTGGCTGCTACCAAACAGTATTCCCGTACCGATTACGTCATCACCGCTGTGGCTTTGGTGGGCATCTCTCTGCCCAGCTTCTTCTTTGCCACGCTGCTCAAGCTGCTGTTCTCTGTCAAGCTTGGCTGGTTTGACCTGTACGGCCTGGTCGGGCGTGATTATGCCCAGCTCAGCTCGTGGGGCCAGTTCTGTGACCGCGCCAACCATCTGGTGCTGCCCATCGTCACGCTGGTCATTGTTTCCATCGGCTCTACCATGCGTTACACCCGCACCAACATGCTGGAAGTGCTGAACGCCGACTATATCCGTACCGCCCGCGCCAAGGGCCTTTCGGAGCATGTGGTCATCTATAAGCACGCATTCCGCAACACCCTGATCCCGCTGGTTACCATCATCGGCGGTTCCCTGCCCGGCCTGTTCAGCGGTGCCTTGATCACGGAGACTCTGTTCTCCATCCCCGGCATCGGCTATATCTCTTACCAGTCTATGGTTGCGGGCGATATCCCGTTCACCATGTTCTACCTGTCCTTTATGGCGGTGCTTACCCTGGTCAGCAACCTGCTGACTGATATCATGTACGCAGTGGTTGACCCGCGCGTGCGCATTTCTTAAAGAAAGGAGACTGCACCCATGAGTGAGAATACCCAGAACAACAACCCCAAAAAGGAGCAGTACTCCCTGAACGACGACCGCCGCGTTAAGGTGCTTTCGCCCGGCGCGCTGGTTGCCAAGCGGTTCTTCCGCAACCGTCTGGCCGTTGTGGGCCTGACGATGCTGCTTGCCATGTTCGTCTTTTCCTTCATTGGCGGCGTGGTCAGCCCTTACGGCCAGGATCAGCAGTTCTACACCTACACCCAGATGTCCAAAGAGTATGTGGGTGTGACCCGCAACGATAAACTGCGCTTTGTTGTTGCCGATGGCCAGGAGTTCGGCTCCATTGCCCAGAGCAAGGGCAACGAGGCCATCAAGAAGGGTGAAGAGACCTTTACCTATAAAGATAACGATTACGAAGTGGAAACCCTGAGCGAGGACCTGTACGTCTTCCGCCAGGGCCGCACTGTGCTGGCTTATGCCTCTAAGGATATGGTCACCGCAGCGGACGGCGTGGCCGAGCTGAGCTTTGATGCCAAGCTGGCCGCCCTGACTGCCCAGGCAGCAGGGGAGACCACCTTTACTGCCGATGGCCAGGATTATGAACTGGACGCTGACGGCAATATTGTCCAGAGCGGCAGCGAAGTTGCCTATATCGGCCGCTTTGTTGTTTCCGCTGCCGATGCCAGCGTGGTCATCAGCCGTGACTTCCGCGACCGCCTGGAAGAAGCCATTGACGATAATATTACCGAGTTCACCTACACCGATGCCGACGGCAACGAAGCCGAGTATGACATCGTGTACGATGCCAGCACCGGCGTTTGGAGCGTGAAGCAGATGACGGAAACCTATGTGTTTGACCGTTACGCAAGCCCCAACAAGGAGCACTGGCTGGGCACCGATACCAACGGTATGGACATGCTGACCCGCCTGATGTACGGCGGCCGTGTTTCCCTGATCATCGGCTTCATCGTTGTTGCGATCGAAGGCTCCATCGGTATTGTTATGGGCGGTATCTCCGGCTACTTCGGCGGCTGGGTGGATAACCTCATCATGCGTATCGTGGACGTGTTCTACTGCCTGCCCTCCATGCCCATCATCATCATTCTGGGCGCTGCCATGGACGCCATGCGCATTGACTCCTGGACCCGTATGATGTACCTGATGCTGATCCTCGGCTTCCTGGGCTGGCCCGGCATTGCCCGCCTGGTCCGCGGCCAGATTTTGTCCCTGCGCGAGCAGGAGTTCATGACGGCAGCCGAAGCCTGCGGTATCAGCGCATGGCACCGCATCTTCCGCCACCTGATCCCCAACGTTATCCCGCAGCTGATTGTTACCTGCACCATGAGCCTTGGCTCCACCATCCTGACGGAAGCCACCCTGTCTTTCCTGGGTCTGGGCGTTAAGTACCCGTTTGCATCCTGGGGCAACATCATCAACGATGTCAACAACGCTTATGTTATGACCAACTATCTGTTCATCTGGGTCCCGGCCGGCATCTGCCTGCTGATCACGGTTCTGGGCTTCAACTTTGTGGGCGATGGCCTGCGCGATGCCTTTGACCCCAAGATGAAACGCTGATGAAAGGAGACACACACGATGGCTAAACAACAGGACGGTTACCTTTCCGCCAAGGAGTCGCGGCGTATCTCCAAAGAAAACCGCCGCATTACGGACCAGTACGAAAAACAGCGCAAGCGCAAGAATGTGCCGGAATCTGAGTACCTGACCCAGATGAAAAACCCGGAAAACGCTGTTGAGTTTGATAACCTGCACACCTATTTCTTTACCGATACCGGCGTGGTAAAAAGCGTGGACGGTGTTTCGTTTGAAGTTCCTGTGGGCAAAACTGTGGGCGTTGTGGGCGAATCCGGCTGCGGCAAATCCGTTACCAGCCTTTCGCTGATGCAGCTGCTGCAGCGCCCCCAGGGCCAGATCGTTCAGGGCGAGATCCGCCTGAACCTGGGTAATGGCAAAGCCTATGATGTTGCCAAAACTCCCGGCACGGTCATGCAGCACCTGCGCGGCAACTATATTTCGATGATCTTCCAGGAGCCGATGACCAGCCTGAACCCGGTGTTCCGCATCGGTGCTCAAATCGATGAAGTCATTGCTCTGCATGACGGCGAAGGCAAGAGCAAAGAGGACATCAAAAAGCGCACCGTTGAAATGCTGGAGATGGTTGGCATCGCCAACAGCCAGGGTGTATATGAGATGTACCCGCATGAGTTGTCCGGCGGTATGCGCCAGCGTGTCATGATCGCCATGGCATTGGCCTGCAACCCCAAGGTTATCATCGCCGACGAACCCACCACCGCACTGGACGTGACGATTCAGGCCCAGATCCTGGACCTGCTGCGCAGCCTGAAGGACCGCATTAACTCCTCCATCATGCTGATCACCCATGACCTGGGTGTGATTGCCGAGATGGCAGATTACGTTGTTGTCATGTACGCAGGCCGCGTGGTGGAAAAGGGCACTGCTCAGGAGATTTTCGCAAACCCGGCTCACCCCTATACCATCGGCCTGATGGCTTCCAAACCGATCGTGGGCAAAAAGGTGGACCGACTGTACTCCATCCCCGGCAAGGTGCCCAACCCGGTCAATATGCCCAACTACTGTTACTTTAAGGATCGCTGCGAGATGGCTCTGCCCTGCTGCGATGGTGAATACCCCTGCGAGATCAGCCTGTCCCCCACGCACAAGGTCAGCTGCTACCGCTACTATGAAAATAATCGAAAGGCGGGTGAGTGACGATGGCACAGGCAGAAAACGCAAAAAAGCTGGACTATACCCCCGTCACCTATGATGATCAGTATATTCTGATGGTCAACCAGCTTAAAAAATACTTCCCCATCAAGGGCGGCCTGATGTCCCAGACCGTGGGTCATGTCAAGGCTGTCGATGGCGTTACCTTCAACCTCAAGCGCGGCCATACCATGGGTCTGGTCGGCGAATCCGGCTGCGGCAAATCCACAACCGGCCGTACAATCCTGCGCCTTGCCGGCGAAAAAACCGGCGGTCAGGTACTGTTCAACGGCAAAGAAGTGTACGATATGACCGGCAGGGAGCTGCGTAACCTGCGTACCAAGATGCAGATCATCTTCCAGGACCCGTTCTCCAGCCTGTCCCCGCGTCTGCCGGTTGGTGAGATCATCGGTGAGGCTGTGCGCGAGCATAACCTGGTGCCCAAGGCAGAGTTCAATGATTATATTGACCAGGTCATGGATAACTGCGGCCTGCAGCCCTACCACAAAACCCGCTATCCGCACGAATTTTCCGGCGGCCAGCGCCAGCGCATCTGCATTGCCCGCGCCCTGGCCCTGAACCCGGAGTTTGTTGTGTGTGACGAACCGGTCTCTGCACTGGACGTTTCCATTCAGGCCCAGATCATCAATCTGCTGAAAGAATTGCAGGATAAATATAACCTGACCTACCTGTTCATCTCCCACGATCTTTCTGTTGTTGAGCATATTTCGGATACGGTCGGCGTTATGTACCTGGGCAACCTGGTGGAGTACGGTGCAACGCCGGATATCTTCAGCCATCCGCTACATCCCTACACCAAGGCACTGTTCAGCGCCATTCCTATCCCGGACCCGACCATTCGCCGCGAGCGCATTGTGCTGCAGGGCTCCATTCCGTCCCCGGCCAACCCGCCCAAGGGCTGCAAGTTCCATACCCGCTGCCCCTATGCGACCGAGCGCTGCAAGACCGAAGCGCCGCAGCAGCGTGAGGTGGAACCCGGCCACTATGTTGTGTGCCACCTGTACGAAAAATGAAGCATAACGAACCCTTTGAGGATGACGGCCGCACCGTGGCCGATATGAGTGGCATTGAGCACGACAGTATCTGGCTGCCGCGCCGCCGCAAGCAGGGCCATACCCCCGCGCAGCAGCCCCAACAGGCTGCTGACCGTCCCTGGGAGGAAGACCCCCAGCTGACCGGTAAGGAGCGCCTGTGGGCGATCCTGGGTGCGCTGAAAGCTACCCTGCTGATTTGTGGCGTCTACCTGCTTGGCCTGCTGGCCCTGCTGGCCCTGCTGTTTACCCTCTGGCATTAAAAAATACCCCCGCCTTTGTTTTGGCTGCGTGACAGCTGGAATAAGGACGGGGGTGTTTGGTTTTGTGGGGGAAGGGCAACTTGCCCGGTAAGGTGGGGGCACCCGACCCCGCCGAGAAACGTAAATATTTGCTGCAAACCTACAAACATTTGTAGGGGACGATGCTTGCATCGTCCCGCGGATGAGCCTATGCGGTGAATTTTGTTAATGGTATTCGGGACAAGGTTTCGGAACGGTCAAGACTGTTCCCTACAGAAGCTTTTTTAGCATGTGGTGGATGATTTATCTTCCTCAAGGACGGGATGAGGGCATCCCACCCTACAGTGCCTAAATAAAAATACAACACAAAAGCGCACCGCACACCCTATCCAAGGGGTTGCGATGCGCCTTTTATTATTCATTGCTTTCTTGATGGAAAATGATGGAAAATAATATTATTGTGTTATATTATTAAAGCTTCTGCTTCCTTCTTTTCAAAGAAGGAACAAAAACCCCCGTAAATCAATGCAGATGCAGATGGCGGGGCACGCCGTCGATGTAGATGGGGGTCAGCTCGGCCTGGATGAGGGGGCGGGCATAGTGATGGAATGCTTCGGTCACATGCATGCCGTCCGGGCTGATCCAGTCATCCGGCACGCGCTTTTCCAGGTTGGCAACCTTCTGCACATCTACCATCTCGGTTTCGGTGCGGTACGGCATATCCGAAATGCGGCGGATGGCGCACATCTTACCGGTTTCGCCGCGGTAAGCAGCTTCCACCGAAGCACCGCCCACTTGGTATGCCTCGGTAATGTCGGTGCGGCTTGCCAGATGGGAGGCACAGCGCTGCAGGGTAGAGAACTCGATCGCGCGGGTCTTGCAGCCCAGGCGCACATGGATCAAATCCGCCAGGTAGCGGCTGGTGCCGGACAAAATGGCTTTATGGCCAAAAGCATCCAGCTGGCCTGCTGTGGATACCAAATCACACAGGAAAACGCCGTCCTTGTTTTTTACGCCCTCGCTGGCCGCAATGATGACATTGTGGCGGTCTTTTTCCAGCTGGGCTACTTTTTCCAGGAACACATTCTCGTCAAAGGGGCGCTCCGGCAGCAGAATGATGTCCGGGCCGTTGCAGTCAGCCCCGGCAGCCAGGCTGGCGGCACCAGCCGGTATGGCGGCCCATGATCTCGGCCACCGTTACGCTGCGGATGTCATACACGCTGGAATCACAGATGACCTCTTTCAGGATGGTGGCAATGTACTTGGCGGCACTGCCGTAACCGGGGGTGTGGTCGGTGTACATCAGGTCGTTGTCAATAGTTTTGGGCACGCCGATAAAGCGGATCTCGCTGCCCTTGGCAGCCCCGTAAGCGGAAAGCTTGGCAATGGTGTCCATCGAATCATTGCCGCCAATGTAGAACACGGCCCCAATGCAGTACTTGGCAAACAGCTCAAACAGCTGCACAAAGGGGCGTTCGTCCGTGGCGGGGTTGGGCAGCTTGAACCGGCAGCTGCCCAGGTAACTGGACGGCGTGCGCTTGAGCAGCTCAATTTCCATCTTGTCGTCAAGGCGGTCATCCAGGTCCACAATCTTGCCCTGCAAAAGCCCTTGAATGCCATACTCCATGCCGTATACATGGGCGGCGCCCAGAGCTTTGGCAGCTTCATACACACCGGCCAGGCTGGAATTGATCACAGCAGTCGGCCCGCCGGACTGGCCGACCAGTACATTTGTTCCCCAAGACATAAGAAAGCCCTCCTTATTTTTGCAGCCATTATGCTATCTTAATATGATACACCCTAGTGTACACGAAAGTACGACTTAAAGCAAGTACTTTGCGCACCGGAGGTTTTACAGCTTCACGCCCATTTTTTCCAGCGCAAACAGCGCTGCGCCCAGGCTGCCGCACAGTTGGCTGTACTCGCTGACCTCCACAGGGGCTTTCAGGGCGGTTTCCAGCTCTTTCACAACGCCGCGGTTGCGGGCTACACCGCCTGTCATCATAAAGGGGGCCACGCCGCCGGTGCGGCGGGCCAGGGCAGCGGTTTTGCCCGCAACAGATTTGTTCAGGCCGTGGATGATATCCGCCGGTGCGGTGCTGCGGGCAATCAGGCTGACGACCTCACTTTCCGCAAACACGGTACACATGCTGGAAATGGTCACATCGTTGTGCCAGTCCAGGCCAAGCTCGCTCATCTCCGGCAGCTTCATCTGCAGGGTGCGGGCCATCATCTCCAAAAAACGGCCGGTACCGGCGGCGCATTTGTCGTTCATCGCAAAGGTTTCAACAGCGCCGCTTTCGCTCAGGCGGATCACCTTGGAATCCTGCCCGCCAATGTCGATCACGGTGCGCACGGCGGGGTCCAGATGATGAGCCCCGCGGGCATGGCAGGTGATCTCGGTCACGGCTGCGCCGTCATCGCCCAGGAACTCGCGCCCGTAGCCGGTGTATACCTTGGAACCCAGGTCGCTTTCGGCAATGCCTGCCATCGTCAGGGCCTGTTCCAGTGCCTGGCGGGCGCCGGTTGCAGCCCCGGCGCCGGTGGGCACAATGGCCCAGCCGCAGATCTTTCCGCTGCGATCCAGGATCACGGCATCGGTGCTGGCAGAGCCGCTGTCGATGCCGGCGGCATATTGTGCGTTGGTGTTCATGGCGGGAGCCTCCTTGTTTTCGGTATCGGGAACGGCGTTCAGGCTTTCGGCAAATGCGCCCAGGCGGGTGCTCAGCTGCCCGCCGCCGCTGGTAAAGGTCTGGCGGGAACAGTCGGTTTCAATTTTTAATACCGGCAGATGGAACTGCTCCGGCGCGGTCAGGCCGGGGGCGTAATAATCACAGAACTGCACGGTGTGGTACACAATGCCAACGGTCTGGCCGTCCACCAGGGCGGCGCGCTCACTGACCGGGGCATCCATCCGCATGCAGGGCATCTGGCCCAGCAGGGCGGCGGCGTAACCGGGCAAAAAGTCCTCCAGTGCGGCGGGGGCAACATCGGCAAGCTCACGGTTGCCGGTGCAGGTAGCATCCACCACGGGCAGGGCAAAGGCTTTCTGCACGGTATCATACAGCACGCTGCCGCCATGGGCACCCAGCAGGGTCAAATGCGGACCCTCGGCGTGGGGTTTGTGCACAAAAAAGGCGTGGGCGCGCTGGGCGTCGAATTCCTGCCCGGTGTACCGCTGCAGGGCATCCGCCAGCCTGCGCAGGTCCCGTGCAAAGCGGGCACGGGTGACCGGGGTGCTCTGGTGGGGGACGGGCAGCAGCTGCAAAAATTCCATCTTACCACTGGCAGCCAGCACATCGTAAACGCGCAGCATGGCATCGCAGCAGTTGGTCAGCACCAAAGCCCGGATGCCGGATTGCTCCACCTGTTCCAGCACAGCCTTGGCGTAACCGCACAGGTTGGCGTGGGCGCAGCGCTCCGCGCAGGAAAAACTTTCCGCCAGCGGATCCAGCGCCGAGAAGGTGGCCCCATACCCGGCAAACAGCTCCAGCGGGGCGTATTTGCAGGCATAATAAATCGTTTTGCTCATACCAGCGCCTCCTGTTTGCTGTGCAGCATCTCCAGGAAAGCATCCAGCCGGGTGGCGGTCTGGCCGTCCATCGTGTTGGCGCGGTCGCAGCCATCGCCGTCCAGCAGCAGCACCGGGTAGCCCTCGGCTTCCAGTGCGCTCTTGAACAGCTGTGCGGCCCCCATCGTCTGCTTGCAGCCCCATTGGCAGAAGTAGACCACCCCGTCGATCTGCTGCATGCGGCACAGCTCCAGCGCGCGCTGGATGCGGTGCTGGGCGCTGCCGTTAAAGATGTTGTTCACCAGCCGCGCGGCCATGCTCTCAAACGGTTTGTCCGGGTCCATGTAGCAGCCTAAGGTATCGGCGTTCATATCGCAGGTAATAAGCTGGTTTTCTGCCGAGAAATTCAGCCGCTCCCGCACGGGCGCCTGATAAAACGGCACGGCGTGCGCCCACAGCAGCCGAGTGCCGCCACCCATGGGGCTGGCCTCGATATCCGCCAGCAGCTTGCGGGCGTACTGTTCAGCCTGCGGGGTGCCCAGCATGGTGTGGGTCACAAACACTTCGTAAAATTCGGAGGTGACATCGTTGTGCAGGTTCCGCCCGGCCTTGGCGGCCTGTGCCTGCTGCAATAGTTCCAGCGTGCGGCCGCTGTGGGCGACTGCCTGCTGCAGGGCCGCTTCGTCCAGCTTCTGGTGGGTCGCATCCTCCAAAAAGGCGGCGAACTCTCGCAGGCGGTCGGAAACTTCGGCCACAGCGTACTCGTCGTGGTCATAGGGCACATCCAGATAAAAGTGGGGGATGCCGTAATGCTGCGCCAGCCGCCGGAAGGTCAGGTTGTTGGCATCGCAGGCAATGGAGGTGCAGGCAGTGAACAGCGGCTTGCCCGCCGTGCCGGAAAGCCCCATGCCCAGCAAAGCCTTGTGGTAGCTGCACAGCGTGGGGCTGATGCCTGCGCTCTCGGCATAATGGATAAAGCCGCGCTCGGCTGCGGCACCGTTCAGGTAACAGGCGGTGGCTTCGGCAAACATCGGCAGCAGGTGGAAGGCGTGCAGCAGTTCACAGGGCATAAAGATATTGACCAGCGCCGCCCGCTGCGGGTGGGCCAGGGGCGCAATCATGGCGTCCATGGCGATCTGTGCCGCATACTGCCGCGCGGGGGTGAGCTCTTTTTCCGGGGCAAGCAGCAGCTGCACATCCTTGGCGCGGTAGCCCAACAGCAGCAGCTGGCGGGCAAGCTCCGGCTTGGGAATGGCGTCATCCACCAGCTGGCCAAAGCGGTCAACGATATTTGGCATAGGGGGTTATCCTTTCAACACATAGGTTTCAATGGCCTTGGCAACGCCGTTATGGTTGTTGTCGTCCGTTACATAGCGGGCGGCGGCCAGAACATCCGGTGTGGCGTTGCCCATCGCAATGCCGTACCCGGCGGCCTGGATCATGGCAAGGTCGTTGCCGGAATCGCCGCAGGCCATCACCTGGTTCATCGCCAGGCCCAGGGTATCGGCCAGCGTTTTTAATCCGCTGCCCTTGGTCACGCCGGGGGCGTTGATCTCCATGTTGTTGGGAATGCTGGAAGTAATCTCAACATTAAACCGGCTGGCAACAGCCTGCCAGGCGGCATCGCGGGCGGCATTGTCCCGATAGGTGATGCTGAACTTTTCCACCTCGTGCGGGTGGGCGGCGAACACTGCGTGCATGTCATCCACCACAATGCGGCTGTCGCGCAGGTAGCGGCGCAGGGCATGGGGCATCAGGGCAAGGCCGTCATTGGCACCAAAATAATCGGTGTAGGCTTTGCCGCCGATAAAAATGCCCATGGCACCGCCCGTTGCGGCCACGATATCATAAATGTCGCTGGCAAGGGCAGCATCAAACGGCAGGTTGACCAGCGGTTTGCCGGTGGAAAGCTCCACCACGCTGGCCCCGTTGGAAGTCAGGGCATACCGCACGCCGGGAATGCGCAAAAACGCTTCCGGCACACCCGATGCCACACGCCCCGTTGCGGGGATGACATCAACCCCTTTGGCAATGGAAGCGCGGATGGCTTCCAGCGTGCGGGGTGTGATCTCTTTTTCATCATTGAATACGGTGCCGTCCAGATCCAATGCAACAAGACGGATATCGGGCATAACGGACCCCTCCTTTGTTATATTTCACCAAAGATTTTAGCGCATTTTCGGTCATTTTGCAAGGGTGCCTTGCATTTGCTATGCCAAGTATGGTAAAGTGACATCAGCCCTTTGCATATTGGCACAGGGCAGGGAAGGGGAACGCGATGCAAACCGAACAACAATCGCTGCGTGCGGCAGCCGGGCAGCGCTTTTGGCAGATCGATGCCCTGCGCGGGCTGGCGCTGCTGAATATGCTGGTTTACCATGCCATGTATGACTGGGTGTATATTTTTGGCCATGCCAGCGGCTGGTACGATATCTGGTCCACGCACTGCCATGTGTGGCAGCAGTATATCTGCTGGAGCTTTATTCTGCTTTCGGGTTACAGCTTTACCCTATCCCGCCGCCCGCTCAAGAACGGCCTGCTCACAGCGGCCTGCGCGGTGGTGCTGACCGTGGCAACCGCCGTTGCCATGCCGGAGGAAGTCATCTGGTTCGGCGTGCTGCACCTGCTGGGCTGTGCGGCCCTGCTGACCTGTCTGCTGCACCCCGCGCTGGAAAAGCTGCCCCCGCTGGCAGGGGTTACGGGCAGCGCGGTGCTGTTTGCCCTGCTGAACCAGCTGCCGCAGGGCTGGCTGGGGTTTGAGGGAACGCACCTGGCGGCCCTACCCGCCGCCTGGTACAAGCCGAATCTTTTCTGGCTGGGTCTGCCAGATCTGACGGTGTTTTCCTCATCGGATTATTTCCCGCTTTTGCCGTGGGTGTTTTTGTATTGGGTGGGGTACTTTTTTGCGCGGTGGTTCCGCGCCCGCTGCACCGCGCAGCCCGGCCTGCCGCCCAAAGCCCTGCGCCCCCTGTGCGCTGTGGGCAGCCGCACGCTGCTGATTTATATGCTGCACCAGCCGGTGATTTACGGCGCTTTGCTGGGGCTGCACGCATTGGGGTTGGCATAAAGTTTGGGTAAAGAAAAAAGAAGAAAGAATAATGAATAATGGATGTGTGCCGCCCACGGCGTCACATTTTAACCAAGTCAGTTGCTCCGGCAAAAAGCATTCCAGCCAGAGCAGCCAACCTATTTTATTTGCGCCGCTGCGGGCGGCGCACCAGCATTATTCTTTATTCATTATTATTTATTATTTTGTATAAACTATTGCCCATACCCCGCATATGAGGGCAAAAAACTGAACTTTTTATGAAATTTCAAAAAGTGGGCCAGAACGCGTAAAATCGTGGTTGACAGGAGCCTATAAAGTATAGTATAATTTCAGTTACTGGTTGATTGTAATTTTGATTGACCGGCAAACTCCTGTCTCAGACCAAGGGAGGGAAAAAGATGTCGGAGATCCGTGTCAAAGAGGGCGAATCCCTTGAGAGCGCCCTGCGCCGTTTCAAGCGCAGCACTGCCCGCAGCGGTGTTCTTGCTGAGGTGCGCAAGCGCGAGGCTTATGAGAAGCCGTCTGTGCGTCGCAAGAAGAAGTCCGAAGCCGCCCGCAAGCGCAAGTTTAAGTAATCCGGAGCCATCGCAGCGGCTATGCCGCCGTTTTCGATAACCGTGTTTACCCAAAGGAACGGCAGAACAGGTTCGCAGAGATGCGGGCCTGTTCTTTCTTTATATCTAAAAACCGGGGTGGCGCTTGCCCGCTGCCCCGCGCTTATAATAAGGTAGTTTGTCTATGCTTCTTACCCCTGAATATATTTTCCGTGCCATTGAGGCCATCACGCCGGAGTTCCTGCGCCAGCACGGTATCACCGCCCTGGTGCTGGATGTGGATAATACCTTGACGGGGGATGGCAGCCAGCAGCTGGATGCCACCGTGCAGCAATGGCTGGATACTATGCGTGCTGCGGGTGTGCGATTGACGATTGTTTCCAACAATACCGCCGCCCGCGTGCGCCCCTTTGCGGACCGTGTGGGCCTGGCTTGGGTGCCGCTGGCCTGCAAGCCGCTGCCGGTCGGCCTGGCCGTTGCCCGCCGCCGCCTTGGCGTTCGCAAAAATCAGATGGCCATGGTGGGCGACCAGATCTTTACGGACCGCCTTGCCGCGGGGCTGTACGGCATCCCCTGCCTGTATACCATGCCGCGTGGGGGCGACCACCAGCGCGGTGTGCAGTTCAAGCGCAGGTTTGAACCCTACTGGCTGGACCGGTATTACCAAAAAGGGGGCCGCCTGTATGAGTGAAGCACCGCGCTTTGGCACGGCTGGGCTTTCGGACAGCTACCGTGTCCGCAGCTTTGACCCGCAGGCCATGGCGGAGTATACGGCTTCCTTTGGGCTGACGGCGTTTGAATACCAGTGTGGGCGCGGTGTGCGCCTGGGGCTGGATAAAGCCGCCGCCTTAAAAGAAGCGTTTGATGCAAAAGGCATCACTTTCTCGGTCCATGCGCCGTACTACATCAGCATGAGCAGCCTGGAAGAGGACAAGCGGCTGAACAGCGTGAACTACCTGCTGCAAAGCTGCGCACTGGTCAAGGCACTGGGCGGCCGCAGGGTCATCTTCCACGCGGGCAGCTGCGGCAAGCAGAGCCGGGAAGCCGCACTGGAAAAGGCACTGGACACCATGCGCCGCGCCGTTCAGGCCGTGGATGAAGCCGGTTATGGCGACTGTATCCTTTGCCCTGAAACGATGGGCAAGGTGAACCAGCTGGGCACGCTGGATGAAGTGCTGGCCCTTTGCAGTGTGGATGAACGCATTATTCCCTGCGTGGATTTTGGCCACCTGTATGCCCGCAGCCAGGGCACCGAGCTGAACGATGAGACCGCCCCGGCAGATTACGCCGCCATCCTGGATGCCATTGCCGCAGCCTTGCCGGGGGAGCGGGCCAAAAAGTTCCACGCGCATTTTTCCCGCATTGCCTACACCAAGGGTGGGGAAAAATGCCACCTGACTTTTGCGGATACCGAGTTTGGCCCGCCGCCTGCCCCGCTGATGCAGCTGCTGAAAACCCGTGGCCTGGCGCCCACCATTATCTGTGAATCCGCCGGAACCCAGGCCGAGGATGCGGCGGCGCTGAAAAAACTGTATGAACAAGGCTGAGAAAGCCCAAAAACAGCCAACAAAAGCCGAAAAAAACCAAAATATCACCCGAAAATCCCGCTAACCTCTTGCAATACTGGCGCTTTTCGGGTAAAATATTTACAGGTATGACAATGCAATGGCATTGCTTGATGGGCGGCGGGGCCGCTTTTTCAAACAGGCCCGATTCTAAAATTATGGAGGAGTTCCTATATGATCTCTGCAGGCGAATTTCGTAACGGTGTAACTTTTGAGCAGGACGGCCAGGTCCTTCAGGTCGTTGAGTTCCAGCATGTTAAGCCCGGCAAGGGCGCTGCTTTTGTGCGCACTAAGACCAAGAACGTGATTACCGGTTCCGTTGTTGAAACCAGCTACAACCCGACCGCTAAGTTCCCCCAGGCTTTCATTGAGCGCCGTGAGGTTACCTACTCTTACGAGGATGGCGACCTGTACTACTTCATGGATAATGAAACCTACGAGCAGATCCCCGTTGCCGCTGCCGATGTGCCGGAAAACTTCAAGTTCTGCAAAGAAAACGAAATCTGCAAACTGCTGTCCTACAAGGGCAAGGTTTTCAGCGTTGAAATCCCCAACTTCATCGAGCTGGAAGTTACCGAGACTGAGCCTGGCTTCAAGGGCAACACCGCTACCAACACCCTGAAGCCCGCTAAGGTTGAGACTGGTGCCGAGATCCGCGTGCCCCTGTTCATCAACGAGGGCGACAAGATCCGCATCGATACCCGCACCGGCGAGTATATGGAGCGCGTCTGATCTTAAAACAAATGGCCGGGCCGTGGTTTTTGCCGCGTCCCGGCTTTTTTGGAAAATTGCAAAAACAAACACCCTGTTTACAGTGCGTGAAGGAGGTTTTCCCTTATGGCTATGGATCTGAATGCAAAGGCCGCTTACATCCGCGGTATGATGAAAGGGATGGAGTTTGACCCCACCACCCAGGAAGGCAAGATCATTGTTGCAATGATGGACCTGCTGGAAGAGATGGCCGATGTTGTGAGCGAGCATGACGATGCCCTGGATCAGGCTTTTGACGAGCTGGACGCCATTGATGAAGATATGGATGATCTGGTGGACAGCATCTTCGGCGATGACGATGAGGACGAAGATGAGGACGAGGATGACGACGGCGCATTTGAAACCAGCTATGAAGTCACCTGCCCCAACTGCGGTACCGTCAACATTGTGGATGAAGACACCCTGATGGACAGCGATAAGATCGTCTGCGCAGAGTGCGGCGCAGCTTTCGATGTGGAAGTTCTGCCCGACGATGCCGAGATGCCCGCCGATGCAGAAGCCGAAAGTACCGATGTGACCATCGAGTAAGCGGTTAAGTGCACAAAATAGAATAACAGATAGAAAATCACCCCTGTGGCCGGATTATTCTGGCCGCAGGGGTGATTTTTTGATTATTGGGGAAGAAAGTAATTTGCAGCGAGGTTGCAAACGCTGCCATAAACCTGTAGACGATGTGTAGGGGACGATGCTTGACCGTTCCGAAACCGTAAGACAATATATCATTATAAAATTTGTGATGCTCAATGATGTAAAAGCTCCGGCGTGGTCAGGCAGCAACGCCCTGCGGCACAGGGATGAAGTACAACAAAAACAGCCCGGTCCAAACGGACCGGGCATTGTGGGTTCCTGTTTACTTTTTCTCGTTCTTCAGCTGGTTGCGCAGCATGATATCGCCAAAGGTCAGGGCGTTGAACAAACCGCCGGCCTTGTTGGCCTGGCGCACAATGCGCGCCGGCAGAGGCTTGCTTTCATCGGTGGAAAGCAATACAATGTGAACCTTATCGGCCACGTCGGCATTGCCTTCCTTTTTGGTGGTCAGTACCTGCAGGTACACAACATAGGGGTCATGCATAGAACCATAGTAAATATCGTTGCCGCAGCGCACCAGCGGGCGGCCCTTATAGGTCAGACTGGGGGTAAAAGCCATCTCTTACAACCTTCTTTCGCTGTTGTTGTATCCGAAAAGCCGAAAATATAGCCTGTTTCTACAAACACAGCCGGATTTTGCGTTAAAAGTCCTTGGAATCCACAAAGAATTCCGGCGGCTTTTGCCTTGAATCCGTCTTGCGTTTGCGAAATATGCGTCATTTTCTTTGTTTTCAGCTACACCTTAATCAATAAAAAATATTATACCATACAAGATAGGGGATTACAAATCTAATTTTTCGCGTTCGATCTTTTCTTCGTTCAAGGCAACGCGCTGGGTCAAAATGCGCACCTTGCTGTCCAGCTGACTGAGCCGGATGGACATAAAAAACTGTTTGGCCAGCAGCAAAAAGATGATGACGATATAAACAAAATTGATGGGGCTCTGGAACCCAAGCAGATACGCCGCCCAGTAGGCAATGCCGGGAAAGATGGCCAAAATCAGCAGAATGCCGCTGAACAGAAGCCAGAAAATGGTATCTTCGATCTGCACCTTAGCCAAACGCACGCGGCGCAGAATATAGGTTGCGGTGATCAGGCTGCCCAACACAAGGCATACACGGATAATTGGCTGATCAAACATGGCTTACAGGCTCCTTTCCGGGTAAGGCGTTTCGGTGTCCCGCTTGCGGAACCACTGAATCAGCAAAATGGAGATGGACATTTTGACCATATATTCAATGCTGCGCCAAAAGGTCAGGTAGCTTTGACCGGCCTCGCGCTCGCCCATCGTAACTTGTACTTCGCGTACCACAGCGCCGTTTTTGATCAGGTAACTGATGGTATCCGGCTCCGGGCCATAGTTCAAATTTTGGGCAAATTCTTCCACCATGGCACGGTTGAACAGCCGCATGCCGCTGGTGGGGTCGCAGATGGCACGGCCGGTGGTCAGCCGGATGGACCAGCTGATGATGTAACTGCCCAGCATGCGCAGGCTTTTGGGCTTTTTTACCGTCAAAAAGCGGCTGCCAATCACGATGTCGGCCCCGCTTTCCAGCTCTTCCAGCATGGCGGCGATATATTCCGGTCGGTGCTGGCCGTCAGCATCCAGCTGCATGGCGCAGTCATACCCGTTTTCGGCGGCATAGCGCAGCCCGGTCTGGAATGCACCTGCCAGCCCCAGGTTGACCGGCAGATCGATCAAGCGGAACCCATGTTCCCGGCAGATGGCCGCGGTTTTATCACGGCTGCCATCATTGACTACAACATAGTCATACTGCGGGTAGTTCTTGACAATGCCGTTGACGACCTTGACAATATTGGCTTCCTCATTATATGCAGGAATAACAATCAGCAATTTTGACATAACAAATGTTCCTTATCCACTTGCCCGGCAAACACCGGGCAGATGTCAGCTTTGGTTTATGATCCCCATCATTTTATCAAATACGGCATCCCATGTAAAGTGCGCGTACACATTGCGGTACGCCGCCTCGGCACAGGCATGAGCGCGGGCGGGATCATCCAGCAGGGTCTGCAGCCCGGCGCGGATGGTTTCCACCGTGGCGTCCTGTGGCTGGCCGGGCAGCACAATGCCGTGGGTATCGTCCGGCAGCAGCTCCTCGGTTCCAGCGGTACGGGTGCACACGATGGGACAGCGGCAGGCAGCGGCTTCCAGCAAGGTGGTGGGAAAGCCCTCGGCATACCGGGTGGGCAGACAGTATACATCTGCCTGCCGCAGCAGCTGAACCACCGCATCATGCGGCAGGGCACCGGGGGTAACGGCCCCAAGGTCCGCCAGTTTCTGTTGCTGCGGACCGCTGCCAGCCGCCACCAGAACAACGCCCGGCAGCTGGGCCACGGCCTGGGCTAATAATCCGGCGCCCTTTTCGGGAATCAGGCGGCCCACAAACAGCACGATCTTACGGTCGCCAAGGTTCAGCTTGGCACGCCAGTCTGGCGCGTGGGCGGCTTCCTGTTCCAAAGCAGCGGGGTCAATGGCGTTGGGCATGGTTCCTGCAGCCGTAATGCCAAAGGTGTGCAGCCAGCGGCAGGCAGCGGCGGAAACGCCATAGAACGGCGCGCCGGTGCCGCGCACCAGGCGGCAGGCAATCTGCTCATACAGCCGCCCGCAGGCCCCCAGCAGGCCGCTGCCCATCGGCATGTATCCGGTGGAATGGTCAATAACCAGCATGGGGATACCGCGGCGCTTGGCCGCACGGGCAGCCCAGACGCTTTGGGTGTACATGCGGGTCTGCACCACGCAGAAATCGGGCTTTTGCGCCCAGATTTGCGCGGTCAGCGCGTGGAAGCGCGCCCCCGGCTTGATGACAGGAAAGCGCCCGTTCATGACAGGCCAGACGGGCAGGCGGTAAATTTCAATGCCATCCCCGTCAATTTCGTGCTCCGGCAGGTTGGGCAGAGCACTGGTAACCACAATGGCGCGGTGCCCGGCGGCAACAGTGCGGCGGGCAAGGTTCCAGGTGTAGCGCTCCACACCACCCACCGTGGGCAGGTACTGTGCAGAAAAATAACAAATCGTCATCGGGCAATCACCGCAAGCATGGCGTTCAGCAATACCCCGGCGTTGACTACGCACAGGCAGCAGACCAGGGTGCAGGCGGACTGTTTGCCGCTGGCAACCTGGACCCGGCGGGGCAGGCAGGTAAGCAGGAACAACGGCAGCACGGGCAGAAGATACCGCCCCTGGAAGCCGTAAACGGTCTGGTAATAGGTCGGGGTCCACACAAGGCAGCCGGCAAAGGCCAACGCGGCGCACAGCAGCGCGGCCAGCACACACCACACCCGGTAGCGCCCCTGGGGCAGTCCCGGCACGGGAACATCCTGCGCCGGAACGGCGGCATACCACAGCAGCAGGTAGAGCGCCAACACCCAGAACCAGGCCAGGTCCAGCGAGCTGTAGCTTAAGCTGCCACCCACAAGGCCGCGCACCCAGTTGTCAGCATCCTGCACCACGCTGCGTACCAGCAGCATAGCCACGGCGGGCAGATTGTGCAGAATGTAACCGGGGGTAAAGGTGGTCTGGTCTTCCTCGCTGGGGGTGCTCTGGCTGTCCCGCACAGTACGGACAGCTTCGATCTCTTTGATCAGCACATTGCGGTCCAGCGGGTAGCGGTCATCCTCCACGCCGGGGTAGATCTGGCAGGCGGAAAGCAACTCTGCACATTCATCACTGCTGAACATGGACTTGAAAAAGTCTCGGCGGTCAGCAGTGGCCCAGCCGTTCCCGGCACATTTCGGCATCGGTGGTCATCAGGTCGCGGTCCAGGTAAACCAGGGAAGCCGCACTCATGAATTCATCATCGGTCAGGCTGGAATGCTCCACTTCCTCCGGGCTGAAGAAAAAGCTCTGGCCCAGAACGGCGGCGGTCACATCGCCCTCCTGCAAGGCCTGCACCCAGAACTCCAGCTCCTTCTGCGGGATCTCGGTCACGCCCTCCACGCAGTAATACAGGCGGCGCACAAAGTTGGAAGCCGTGTTTTCGCGGTACTCGGCAGGCATGTTGGCAAACCGGTTGGAGGTTTTGCCGTCACCCGCGGCAGGGGCGGCATGCAGGGTACGATTGTCAGCTGCCTCTGTTGCTGTATAAGAAACCGCGGCAGCCGGGGTAGAACCCTGTGCGGAGGTGGTTTCCGCCTGGGTAGTCTGATTTTCAAACCCGGCAGAACCGGCCACCGAGGTGACCAGCACAGCGCGGTTGATGCTGAGCGCCAGCAGCACGCATCCGGCCAGATAAGCGGCTTTTTTGGTTGCGGCGCTCTGGCCAAAGCGGCTGTTGGGAATCAGCAGGAACAACGCTGCCAGCGGCAGGTAAACCAGTTTGGCCGGTGCCAGCAGGATGCCGAACACCGCCAGCACCGTGCCGTCCTTGCAGCCAAAAATCGCCTGCATACACAGCGCAGTAAAGGCAAACGCCAGCCCCAGCAGCAGGGAATCCCGGCTGAAAGAAGCCGCCAGATGCAGCGTCATGGGCAGCAGGGCCGCCGCAGCGAATACCCGCCTGCCAAACGGCGCGGCTTTAACGGCCAGCGCTGCTAACAAAGCGAACACAATTAAATTTGCTGTGCGCCCCAGCATCAGCGCCGGAACAAAGCCAAGGTGAAAAACATATGCCAGGAACACCGCTGCCGCGCTGAACAGGTACAGCGTGGGATTGCGGTCGGTCTGCAGTTCTTCCAGCGCCGTGTGGCTGTCAAAACTGTCAGGGGTGGTGGTGAACAGGTTTTCGCTCAGTTCCTGCCAGCTGAACACGGTGGTCTTTTCGTTTTGCAGCAGGGGGTCAAAGTCGTGCTCGCGGCGGTAGGTCATATCCAGCGGCACATTGCCCATCCGCCATTCATCCGGCGAGAGCATGTTGGCCCATTTGCAGGCTAAAGTAAAAGACTGGTTGATGTGGTATTTTTCGTCCGGTGCGGCATAGGGCGGCAGCACAAAGCTGTACAGCATGCCAAAGCAGAGCACCAGCACAAACACCAGCCGGTGCAGCGGCATGCGGCCCCGCATGGCAAAATAAATGCCAAGGAACACCACAACGCTGGCCAGCAGCCCGACCAGCAAAAAGAACCGGGTCAAAAATCCACCGATCTGTTTGTAAGTCACCAGCAGCGCCAGCGTGCCGTCCACGGCTTCGCCGTTTACGGTAAAGGTATCGTTCCACAGCACAGCGCCGTTGCTGCAGCCCACGGTCAACCGGCCGGAACCGGTATACTCCGGTTTCAGGGTCACGCGGTAGCGGCGGCCTGCGC
>ENA-ORQX01000884-ORQX01000884.1-human-gut-metagenome-genome-assembly--contig:-NODE-884-length-21042-cov-3.440654_pt1 | contig 21042 bp, 16 predicted proteins | sample MGYA00242170_ERZ509124 | MGnify/ENA primary metagenome ERZ509124 (study PRJEB26280, sample SAMEA2338647) | human gut metagenome | biome: human gut; feature: human-associated habitat; material: faeces... | reverse complement strand
AAAAGTATTAGATTTCAGATTACAAAAATTACTTTCTGTTGTTTCTGTTAAAGCCGCCTCTGCGGTCATTGTGAGGTCTGCGTGGACGAGCTGCTCTTTCTGCGTCAATGTCGTTTTCGGGAACAAGACCGTCAACATCAATGAGAACCTGACGGCGAGAGAGATTGAGTCTGCCCTTATCGTCAATTTCCATTACCTTAACACGGATGATGTCGCCTACATTAACAACATCTGTTACATTCTCTGTACGCTTAACATCAAGCTGAGAAATGTGAACAAGACCTTCCTTACCCGGAGCGATTTCAACGAAAGCACCGAAGTCCATAATACGGGTAACCTTACCGAGGTACATTGCACCCGGCTCAGGATCAACAGCGATTGTGTTGATGATTTCGATTGCACGCTTACACTTGTCGGAATCAATACCCGAAACAAATACCTGTCCGAGTTCGCCGTCTTCCTCAATGTCAACCTTAACTTCGCATTCAGCCTGAATTTCCTTGATAACCTTACCGCTCTTACCGATAACCTCGCTGATTTTGTCAGCAGGAATTGTTGTTGTGAACATCTTGGGAGCGTACTTTGAAAGCTCTTCTCTCGGCTCTGCAATAGCCTTGAGCATTACTTCATCAAGAATGTAGTTACGAGCCTTGTGAGTCTTGGCAAGAGCCTCTTTGATCATTTCGGGAGTAAGACCGCTGATTTTGAGGTCCATCTGAATAGCTGTGATACCGTCATGTGTACCTGCTACCTTAAAGTCCATATCACCGAAGAAGTCCTCAAGACCCTGAATATCAACCATTGTCATCCAACGGTCGCCCTCTGTGATAAGACCGCATGAGATACCTGCAACAGGAGCCTTAATCGGAACACCTGCGTCCATAAGAGCAAGAGTTGAACCGCAGATTGAACCCTGTGAAGTTGAACCGTTTGAAGAAAGAACTTCCGAAACAAGGCGAAGTGCATACGGGAATTCTTCTACCGAAGGAATTACAGGAACGAGAGCTCTTTCTGCAAGAGCACCGTGACCGATTTCCCTTCTGCCCGGACCACGACTTGGCTTTGTTTCGCCGACTGAGTAGCTTGGGAAGTTGTAGTGATGGATATATCTCTTTTCTGTTTCACCGTCAATGCCATCAAGGAGCTGTTTGTCGGAAACAGGACCGAGTGTTGCGATTGTGAGAACCTGAGTCTGTCCTCTTGTGAACATACCCGAACCGTGAACTCTCGGAATTACGCCAACCTCTGATGCGAGAGGACGGATATCGTCCATTCCTCTGCCGTCAACACGCTTCTGCTCATCGAGTAACCAACGGCGAACAATGAACTTCTGTGTCTTATAAAGGCACTCGTCAATGAGAGCTTCGCTTTCGGGATAAATCTCGTCAAATTTTTCATGAACTGCCTCATAGATAGGCTTGAGTCTTTCGTCACGAATTCTCTTATCATCTGTATCAAGAGCAACCTTAACATCTTCTTCTGCAAATGCCTTGATTGCCTCAAACATATCATGGTCGGGTTCAAGACTTGCAAACTCAAACTTAGGCTTGCCGATTTCAGCCTTGATTTCCTCAATAAAGCTGATAATCTTCTGGTTAGCCTCGTGACCTGCCATAATAGCGTTGTACATATCGTCATCAGATACGCAGTTTGCACCTGCCTCGATCATAGCAATTCTTGTGCTTGTTGAGGCAACTGTTGTTGCCATCTGAGAAACCTTTCTCTGCTCCTCTGTCGGGTTAATGATGTACTCACCGTCAATCATACCTACAGAACAACCCGAGATAGGTCCGTTCCACGGAACATCAGAAATTGAAATTGCGATTGAAGCACCGATCATGGCAACAATTTCAGGCTGACAGTCGGGATCAACGCTCATTACCGTACAAACGATTGAAACATCGTTTCTCATGCTCTTGTCAAAAAGAGGACGGATAGGACGGTCGATTACACGGCTTGTGAGGATAGCCTTTTCCGAAGGTCTGCCCTCTCTCTTGAGGTAAGAACCGGGGATTTTGCCTACTGCGTACATCTTTTCTTCATAGTCAACCGAAAGCGGGAAGAAATCAACGCCCTCTCTTGGCTTTTCTGATGCTGTAACAGCAACATGAACTGTTGTGTCGCCGTAGTGAACAAGACACGCACCGTTTGCAAGCTGTGTCATCTTGCCTGTTTCAACCTTTAAAGGTCTGCCGGCAAATTCTGTTTCAAATACTCTGTATTTGTCGAATGTCATAAGTCGATTCATTTTAGTAAAATCCTTTCCGAAACATAAGTTTCACATTTTAAATAAAGTTCAAATTTATTCAAACGGGATTTTACGCCGATTTAGCAATAAAACCATTAAACAAAACTGACAAACACACAAAAGCATATGTTATTTAATCGTTTTACCGCTAAAAAACAGCAAATAAAAATCCCGCAGAAAATCGAATTTAGGGCAAGCTTTCGCTTGCCCTTGTGTACTTAAAAAATTACTTACGGATACCGAGTCTTGCAATGATAGAACGATATCTCTCAATGTCTACCTTTGTGAGGTAAGCGAGAAGGCTTCTTCTCTGACCAACCATCTTGAGAAGACCTCTTCTGCTGTGGTGATCCTTCTTGTGAACCTTGAGGTGCTCGGTAAGGTCATTGATTCTCTTTGTAAGAAGAGCAATCTGAACCTCCGGAGAACCTGTGTCGCCTTCGTGAGTTGCGTACTCAGCCATGATAGCCTGCTTTTCTTCTTTAAGCATTAAAAATTCCACCTTTCAAAAATAGTCGCCAACATCTCAGGGCAAGGCTGTGAAAATCCGACAAACGGCATACTCCCTGTTCCGAGACACGGTCATCTGTTTTATATTATCACAATCAAAGTCAAAAGTAAAGTGTTTTTTACAAAATCTTCTTTGCTTTTTCATTGTAGAGCATATCTATATATTCACAAATTTTCTTCTGATCTTCTTTAGACATTGAGCGATATCTTGCAATGATTGCTCTTTCGGAAAGAGTCAGTACATTGAGCGTCATGTCACCGTCGGCAACTCTTCTTTCAAAATAATCTCTGTTGTCAAGAATTGCGTTATAATCGATACCGAACATTTTAACGATTTTTCCGAGAAGCTCGTGGCTTGGTTCGGAAACTCCCGTTTCATATTTTGTATAAGTTGTTCTGTTTATCTTTAATGCGTCCGCAACCTGCTGTTGGGTAAGTCCGCACTGAATTCTGTAATAACGCATTCTGAGTCCTACCGAAGCGTCGATATTACTGCACTTTCTTTTGGGCATCTTCTGCACATCCTATCACATAAAAGTATTTCCGCTTTGCGCACTGCGATTCAATTATAATACTTTTAAATAAAATATTCCACAAATGTGATAACACTTCACTAAACAAAAATCGGCATGATTTTTGTGCATTATTTTGTATTCATAAATATTTTTTTGATGAATTATACCTGCATCTACCTGCATCTATTATTATTGATTCGTAAAACTTTTATGCCTCTCTTTCGGTTTTTGTAAACCTCTTTTTCAAATTTGGTATTGAAATCTTTAAATTTTTGATGTATAATCATGTAGCGGAAGTTAGTGTGTATGTTTTTATGCAATTTCTGCGTTCTGTATTTTTGCTTTATTACAGCCGAACAACCGAAAAATTAAACGCTGGAGTAGCGCAGTTGGTAGCGCAACTGATTCGTAATCAGTAGGTCGAGGGTTCAAGTCCCTTCTTCAGCTCCATAACAAAAACCGCATCAGAAAGCCGTTTTCAGGCTCTTTGGTGCGGTTTTTATTTGTTTATTTTTACCGTAAAATATTGCAAAATATCGCATAATATTGCTTAAATATTAGTCAAATGTCAGTCAAAAAACAGCAATCACATCAATCACACATATATGCCTAACACATTATGCATATAAAACTAAAAGCACCCTGCATTCTGCAAAGTGCTTTAAAAATTACTCTTTCGTATTCGTTTTAGCCGGATTTTTAATCATTCTGCCGTTGACAAAGATGTAGTCATCATCGGAGTTTGCGCTTTCGACTGCTTCGGTTTCACGCTGAACTTCTTCTTCCGTAAGGACATACTGCACATTATCACCTGTAAAGTAACCGACAGACTCCTGCACGCCTTTTGCGATTACGGATACTATTATATAGGTTGCAATCATCGGGTAGAAAATTACCGAGAGAGCAACTGCAACAACAAGCATTGCGCCCTTTGCATAGATTACTGCGAGGAATACTGCGAATGAAACTATTACGACAAGCAAAAGTGCAACAATATTTCTGAGAATTTTACCGAAAATCAACAGGAGTGAATTTTTATAAATGTCACGGAGTCTGAGGTCATAGGTAATTGTTAGCAGGGGTACATAGAACAGCATAATCAGCATTGCAATTGAGAACACTATATATATTGTAAAGACAGAGCCGTAGACTATGTCTGTCTGAGCAAGTGTTCCGTAATAGAGAATTGCAAAAAACGAACATGCTACTATGAGGTAAGCGACAAAACCGTTGAAAATTGATTTTTTCAGATTTTCACGAAATGCCTGTACAAAAGTTTTGAAAACATTTACATCCTCTTTTTCAACCGAAATTTTGCGGATTACCATTACAAGTCCGGAATAGAACGGCATTGCGGGAATTATACCCAAGCTCCATAATATTACATTGTTGAATCCGGACAGAAAGCTTATGAGAATGAATATTCCGGAAAATACGGCAAACGGAATTGAGTACATCAATCCCGCAAATAACAGCTTAGGGAATCGGGTGAAAAATCGTGCAAGTGATGATTGATTGAAATTTTTCATAATTGCTAAATTAACCTTCTTAAAAAACAAATTTGACATAATTTTAGCACAAAACGCTTGTCATTTTCAATAGAATGACCATATTTGACAGGTTACAATATTGTAACTTTAATGTTGCTTTAATATTTCTTATTTGACAAATAAGTCACAAAGCTCAGATAATATGCGGTTGTTTTTTGTTTGATTTTGAAATTACATTTGGTTAATACCTTCGTTTTGACTAATCACAGAGAAAATTTTTAAAAAAATCTATTGTATTTTCATAAATAGTGTGTTATGATTGTTGCAATAGAGAGAACACAGAATGTTGTTCTCTCGCCAATATCCGGGTTTAGCGGATAAATATTTTTAATTAAGGTGAAAGCTATGAAAAAATCAACAATCAAAAGAGCTGCAGCTCTTGCAGTTGCAGGTATGATGACTGCTACTGCTCTTGCAGGCTGCGGCGGTTCTTCATCATCAGGTTCATCAAAAGATGATTCAAGTGCAGCAGGCAACGCAAAAAACGGTAAAGTTTACTATCTTAACTTTAAGCCTGAGCAGGACAAGGATTGGCAGGCTCTTGCTAAGAAGTACACGGACGAAACAGGTGTTGAGGTAACTGTTAAGACAGCTGCCGAGGGTACTTATGAGTCAACACTTACAGCAGAGATGGACAAGGACAACGCTCCTACACTCTTCCAGGTTAACGGTCCTGTAGGTCTTGCAAACTGGAAAGACTATTGTGCAGACCTCAGTTCATCAGAAATTTACAATCAGCTTACTTCAAAGGATTATGCGCTTGAAGAAGACGGCAAGGTTTACGGTATTGCTTATGTAATTGAAACATACGGCATTATCTACAACAAGACTCTTCTCCAGAAGTATTGCGATTCTGACTTTGCTTCGGTTAAGAAGATTGAGGACATCAACAGCTTTGAGAAGTTAAAGACTGTTGCCGATGAAATCCAGAAGAATAAGGATAAGCTCGGCGTTAAGGGTGCGTTCACATCAGCAGGTATGGATTCTTCATCTGACTGGAGATTCAAAACTCACCTTGCTAACCTTCCTATCTACTTTGAGTACAAGGATAAGGGCATCAAATCAACAGACGCTATCGAGGGTAAATACCTTGAAAACTATAAGAACATCTGGGATCTCTACATCACAGATTCAACATGTGATCCTGCAGACCTCGCAAGCAAGAAGGGTACAGACGCTGAAACTGAGTTCACATCAGGCGAAGCAGTATTCTTCCAGAACGGTAGCTGGGAATATTCAACAGTTACCAAGGCAGGTATGAAGGACGACGAACTCGGCATGCTCCCGATTTACATCGGCGTAGGCGATGAAGCTAATCAGGGTCTTTGCACAGGTTCAGAGAACTACTGGTGTGTAAACAACAAGGCAAGTGCTGACGATCAGGCAGCTACTCTTGAATTCTTGAACTGGTGTGTAACAAACAAAACAGGTACATCTGCTCTTGCTGACGATATGGGATTTGTAATTCCTTTCAAGAATGCTAAGGAAGCAACCAATGTATTTGTTAAGATTGATAACGAGCTCACAGCAGCAGGCAAAACTCCGGTAAGCTGGAACTTCACAACAATGCCAAGTGAAGATTGGAAAAACGGTGTTGGCACAGCTCTTACACAGTATGCAGCAGGTACAGGCGACTGGGACGCTGTTAAGACTGCATTTGTACAGGGTTGGAAAACAGAATATGCAAAGGCTAACGGCTGATTGTAAAATTTCTGTTTTAATTTAACAGGTTCGGTAGGGGGCGGCATTCCGCCCCCCTTTCTTATGAACGGAAAGGCAAAATATTATGTTTAGAAAACCTAAAAGAAAAATTTATTTTCTTATATTTGTTCTTCCTACTCTTGCTGCTTTCCTTATAGGTTTTGTATATCCGTTCTTTAACGGCATTTACCTTTCATTCTGTAAATTCAGAACAACAAGCGACGCAGTATTCATTGGGTTCGGAAACTATGTCAAGGCCTTTCAGAATGAGGGCTTTTTACATTCATTCTGGTTTACGGTACTGTTTGTTATAGTATCAGTTATACTCATTAACCTCATTGCGTTTTTTGTGGCATATGCACTCACGCTCGGAATCAGGGGTTCAAATGTATTCAGAACTGTTTTCTTTGTTCCTAACCTTGTAGGCGGTATCATTCTCGGCTACATCTGGCAGTACATTTTTAACGGTATTCTTCAGTATTACGGAACAAACCTTGCGCTTAACGCAAACTACGGTTTCTGGGGACTTGTAATTCTTATGTGCTGGCAACAGGCAGGTTATATGATGATTATTTACATTGCCGGTTTCCAGAGCGTACCTCATGATCTTTATGAGGCGGCTAAAATTGACGGTGCAGGCAAAAAACAGTTGCTTACAAATGTAACATTGCCGATGATGATGCCTTCCATCACAATCTGCACATTCCTTACACTTACAAACTCATTTAAGCTGTTCGACCAGAACCTTGCCCTCACAGGCGGTGCTCCGGGTATTGTATCACAGGGAAGCGGTACAATGGTTTATCAGACGGAAATGATGGCTCTCAATATTTACAATACATTCTATGCAAACCAGAATTCTCGTGGCGTAGGTCAGGCTGAGGGCGTTATCTTCTTCGTAATTGTTGTTATCATTGCCCTTATTCAGCTTTACTTCACAAGAAGAAAGGAGGTTCAGCAGTAATGGCAAAAGTTGCAGCAAAGGCTAAGGATAGGCCTGTAAAGAAAAAACAAACCGTAGGAATGAAAATTTTAACAATTCTCTTCTCTATTGTGTCAGTATTCTATGTTGCTCCCGTTTTCATTGTACTGATGAACTCCTTCAAGAGCAATGCGGCAATCAGCCGTGCAATCTTTGAATTTCCGAATGCAGACAGTTTTCAGGGCTTTCAAAGCTATATGACAGGTATGTTCCACGGCAACTATCCGTTCTGGAAGTCAATTGTATGGAGCTTCTTCATTACAATCGGCGGTGTTGTGCTTATTCTTTTCTGCACATCAATGTGTGCGTGGTACTTGCAGCGTTCAAATTCTCGTATATGCAAAATCATCTACTATTTCTGCATTTTCTCAATGGTTATTCCTTTCCAGATGGTAATGTTTACCCTCTCAAAGACAGCCGACAGTCTCAAGCTTACAACTCCGTGGGGTATTTTGATTATATACCTCGGATTCGGAGCAGGACTTGCGGTATTTATGTTCTCGGGATTTGTTAAATCAATTCCTGTTGAAATTGAGGAAGCCGCCGATGTTGACGGAGCAGGTCCTTTGAGAACATTCTTCGGTATTGTTCTTCCGATTATGAAACCTACTTTTATTTCGGTTGCAATACTTGAAACAATGTGGATTTGGAACGACTACCTTCTCCCCTATCTTATTCTTGATATGGATTACAAAACTATTCCGATTCACATTCAGTATCTTAACGGCAGTTACGGTCATACGGACACAAGTGCTATTATGGCGCTTATCGTTCTGAGCATCGTTCCGATTATTATTTTCTACTTTGCCTGCCAGAAATACATCATCGAGGGTGTTGTTTCAGGTGCTGTAAAAGGTTAATCTTTCTTTCATTTTATTTTCAAAAGACGGCTGTGTACATTATGCTACACAGCCGTTTTTTTCTCTTGTGTTTTTTCTCTCGTGTTTTTTTCTCTCGTGTAGACAGTTTGTATAATGCAAAACAAATTATGCCCGAGCGTAACATTGCAATTGTCTGTGTAATCCAACCGTATGAGCGTACTTTGGACTCCCGAAAGTAATGATGGAATATGTTTTTTGATATTACAAACTATCTACACGAATTGGTTACGGCGGCTCGCCGTGCGGGATTATTCATTAATAGAATTATGTTGCATACAAAAATCGGGCAATCGTGATGACTGCCCGATATACGGAATTTTTATGTGTTAACTTTTACCGTAAAAATCAGATTGACTGAAGAACAGGCTCACCGTTTTCGGCTGTAAGGTGCATTGCAGTAACACCGCCTGCACCTGCCTCAATCATTGCGTTTGCAATTTTCTCCTCAACCTCTCTGCGAATTGTGTTTCTGAGGTCACGAGCACCGCTTGCACCGTTGCATGACTTTTCTGCAAGGAGCTGACAAACCTTTTCGTCAAATGTGAATTTGATGTGTTTTTCCTCGAGAGTCGGTACATACTCAGAGAGCATAAGGTCTGCAATCTTAACAAAATCGTCCTTTTTAAGGCTGTTGAATACGATAACCTCGTCAACTCTTGCGATAAATTCGGGACGGAGGAACTCGGAAAGTGCCTTCATAACCTTTTCTTTTGAGGCATCTTCTTCAGTCTTACCAAAGCCTAATGCGCTGTCCTTTGATGCAGAACCGGCATTTGATGTCATAATGATAACAGTATTTTCAAAGTTTACTGTTCTGCCGTGAGCGTCTGTAACTCTGCCCTCGTCAAGAATTTGGAGCAAAATATTGAGAACATCGGGATGAGCCTTTTCGATTTCATCAAAGAGGAGAACAGAATAAGGTCTGCGGCGAACTTTCTCCGTTACCTGTCCTGCCTCATCGTAACCGACATATCCGGGCGGTGAACCGATAATTTTAGAAACCGAATGTTTCTCCATAAATTCACTCATATCAAGTCTGATAAGAGTTTCGGGAGTATCGAAAAGTTCCTTGCTGAGAACCTTTACAAGCTCTGTTTTACCGACACCTGTAGGACCTACAAAGATGAACGATGCAGGTCTGCGGCGAGGTGAAATCTGAACTCTGCTTCTTCTGATTGCAGATGCAAGAGCCTTTACAGCCTCATCCTGACCGATAATTTTCTTTTTAAGCTCGTTCTCAAGGTCGGCAAGCTTTGAAAGCTCGTTTTCCTTGATTCTTGATGCGGGGATGCCTGTCCAGAGTTCAATTACCTTGGCGATATCCTCCTCTGTAACCTTTGAAACGAGAGTTTCGGGGTCAATTTCTTTAAGGTCGCTGTCAATTCTTGCAAGGCTTGTGTTGACCTCGGCAAGCTGTTCATAGTTTACCTCATCGGCATTTGTAAGAGCGTCCTTTCTGACAAGAAGCTTCTGTCTTTCGTCCTCAAGCTTATCGTGACGCTCCATGCTTTTATTGCGGAGAGCAGCACAGGCACAGCTTTCATCAAGAAGATCGATTGCTTTGTCGGGAAGAAAACGGTCTGTTATGTATCTTTCGGAAAGGATAACCGTCTTGCGAACGATATCATCGTCAACAATTACACGGTGATGTGCCTCATAATAGCCTTTTACGCCTGCGATAACATCAATTGACTGAGCAATTGTAGGCTCGCCGACCTTTACGGGCTGAAATCTTCTTTCAAGAGCAGAATCCTTTTCGATATATTTTCTGTATTCGTTGAATGTTGTAGCACCGATAACCTGAACTTCGCCCCTTGAAAGAGCCGGTTTGAGGATATTTGCGGCATTCATTGTACCCTCGTTGTCACCTGTGCCGACAAGGCTGTGAACCTCATCAATAAAGAGAATTATGTTGCCGTTCTCCTTGATTTCGGAAACAAGTCCTTTGATTCTGCTTTCAAACTGACCTCTGAACTGAGTACCTGCAACAAGTGATGTGAGGTCAAGAAGCTGAATTTCCTTGTTTTTAAGTCTTTGAGGAACATTTCCTGCGGCAATGCGGAGAGCAAGCCCCTCTGCAATAGCGGTTTTACCTACACCGGGTTCACCGATAAGGCAAGGATTGTTCTTTGTTCTTCTTGAAAGAATCTGAATTACACGCTCAATCTCGCTGTCTCTGCCGACAATGCGGTCGATTTTGCCCTCTCTCGCCTTGCGTGTGAGGTCTTCACAGTAAAGATTGATGTGCTTTCTGTTCTTTTCTTTTTTCTCTTTTTTGCCCTTTTTATTATTATCCTGATTTGTCGCATTGTTGTTCTGTCCGCCGAACATACTGTTGAAAAATGCAGGGAATGCAGGTGCACCGTGAGAGAAGTCATCATCTTCGCTGCCGTCACCGTCTTTAGCAAAATCGCCCATCTGCTCAGCAAGGTTATCCGCACCAAGCTGTTCCATAAGCTGTGACATATCGCCGTCACCCATACTGTTCATGAGGGTGTTCATCTGATCCTGAACATTTTCAAGGTCCTCATCCGAGATACCCATTTTGCTGATAAGATCCTCAACCGGCTTGATTCCAAGCTCTTTTGCACAGGTAAGGCAATAACCTGCCGTCGGGGCATCTTTAGAATTATTATTTGAAACGAAAACAACCGCAGGCCGTTTTCCGCATCTTGTACAAAGCATAGCATACTCCTTTTTAGGACACCAAATTGCACATTTGCTGTCATGGTAATATAAGAATTATACAACTGTTTAACAAATAATTCAATATTTATTTGTCGGAATTTATTTATTTTTAATGTCAGCTGTCTTTTTAAGTGATTCGTTGTACTCCTTAATCATTGCAAAATAGATTTTGCCGTAACGATACAAAGCGTATAGCATGGATGCGGCTGTAACCGAAAGCAATATCAGATCAAGCACCATATTTTCGTAGGCAAAAAAGGCCTTGAGAAATACGATAAGACATACGGAAAAGTAGAAAATAATTGTTCCGACCTTTCCGTACCAGTTTGCAGAAGGCGGAGTGAGTCTTTTTTTGATTAAATCGGCACCTCCGAGGAGCATAAGAAGGTCTTTGACCAGAAGTGCTACAAGAATCGGAAGAACCATAGGCACATAAATCACCATACAGATAACAACCGCAAAAAGCGTTACCTTGTCTGCAATGGGATCAAGGATTTTTCCGAGAGGAGTTACCTGATTGAGTTTTCTGGCAGCCATTCCGTCAAAGCAATCGGAAAGTCCCGACAAACCTATACATATTGCCGCATATATATACTGTTCCGCAAGGAAAAAATATACAAACGGGATTATAAGCACAAATCTTACATAAGTTATAATATTAGGTATAGTAACCAAATCGGATGTTTTAAAGCTCCACACATCTTTTTCTTTTTCCATTACTGTTCCCTCCTGTTTCTTCATTCAGACTGCAACGCTGAAAAATTTAAAAACAGCACCCGAAATTATCGGGTTATTAAGCATTTCGGGATTTGAAAACTCAAGCACTCCCGAAAAGATATTAACGGCAAAAAACACAAGGATTGCCGCCTCCGCAAGTCCCAACACGCCGCCGAGAAGCTTATTAATCTGTTTCACCACGGGTATTTTAAACACTCTCGCAAGTTTTTTAACAAGAATTTTTATAATTATAAAGATAATTATTGAAATAACTACACCTATAACCAAGCGGAACATTCCTGTGATAACCGGCTGAATAAGATTTTCCACCGAAGTTGACACCGCCGCTGCGGCAGAGTTCGGAACCTGAAAATCGTTTGTATAGACACTTGAATCCAATCCGAAAATTGAAAGGAAGAATCCGAGCATTCCCATAACCCAGTTTGGCAAAGCCGAAAAACTGTTTGCAATGGCTGAGTTGATGCCCTGAGTGTCAATCATTTGTTGCAGATTTGTTGTTAAGGTCTGCTGAACAAATGCCGTATAAACCCACGATGCAAGAAAATTTGAAATGTGATATGCAAGAAAGCCCGTGAGAGCCACACCTGCAACATTGAGAATTGTAATTGCTATGCCACGCTTGAAATCAATAAAAAACAAAAGCGCAAACACGGCAATAATAATTATATCTGCAACCAAATTTATTACTCCTGTTTTGAAGTTTGAGCGGTATCGTCGCTCGATACACTGTCAAGGTCAATAAACCTAATTTGATTTACGCTGAGAATGTAAGCTGTGTAGTCCGAGGCAAGCACAATCTTTTTTGAACCGGTTCCCGAATTTGTCGAATAAAGCAAATCACCTTTTTGATTATAACCGTAAACAACATTTCCGTCAAGGATTGCAACCGTACCCTTGTAGACAGAAAGCGAATCGGCTTTGTGTTCGGTATTTATTGTGTACTGTGCCTCGCCGTTGCTGTTATAGCTTATGAGAGCAACACTTCTTCCGTCACCGCTCCTTGAAAGAGCCATTGTATAGGTTGATGTATCTGTGTTAAAGCAGTAATTTGAAAGAGTTTTGTCCTCATAGCTTACTGTTTTGTAATTCTTTTCACCTTTTTTAACAATATAGCTTGCCTGTGAGCCCACAAGAACCGCCGTATCTGAGGTCAGATACTTGCAATCAAGCACGCTGTCACCTGAAATTTTGTAGGTTGAAACAGGCTTTTCCTGTGAAAAATCAAGCACATAAACGCCCGTTACCGCCGAACCCTTATCACTTGACACACCTGTGGCAACGCAACCGGAGCCGTCCTTGTTAATTGCTACCGATGTTATATAATACTCCGAAAAAGAATATTTGTAAATTCTGTTATTATTTTTGCTGTAGGCGTACAGCGTTGTAAGATAACCGTTATCCTCGGTAACAAGACAGTATGTACCGTTTGAGGCAACATCACCTGTGTATATTTTATTTTCGGCATTGCCTGAGTAAAGCGTTTCGTCAAAACTGCTTATCTCATAGCTTGAACTGCCGATTCCGTATGTGAGAAATCTGTTTTCATTGTTTTTCATTACGGGATTTGAATGTGTAAGCTGAAGTCGTGCAACCTCTGTACCCGAATTTGTAAGGGTTACGAACGAGGTGTCCGACGCATACACGGCATGTCCCTGTGACACTGCAAAGTTGCCCGATGAAACCTCGGAACCTATAATGTCAACGGGATAGCCGTGACCGGCATTTCCGAGTACATCATAAGTCCACCAGTTTGAGATATTCTCCCATGTGAGCTTGTCACGGTTTGCAAAGGCAAAAACTATAAGTCCTGCAGCAATGGCAATACACGCACCGAGTACGATTTTCTTGACAGCCTGCGGCGACATTTCGGTTTTTTCCTGTTCATAATCGTCAAGAGGCATATCCTCATAGCTCATTACGTCTCTGTCGGTTTTATGTGTCTTTCGTTTTGAATAATGTCCTTTAAATTTTTTAAACATCAGCGTTCACTCCTTTTTGTGAACTGTTGTCATTTTCATAATTCACACGATTCAGGTACAATCCGCAAGCCTGTGCGGTGGGACCCGAATATTTTCTGTTTTTCTTTTCTATAATGGAGGGGATTTCATCGGGAGCAATTTTACCCTGTTGAATTCTGAGAAGTGTTCCCACCATAATACGAACCATATTGTACAAAAAGCCGTCAGCCTCAACCTTCATTGTAACAAGGTCGCCCTCACGGGTTACCGAAAAGGCTTTTACATTTCTGGTCATATCCCCTTTTTCACGGTTATCAAGCGTGCAAAAGGAAGTGAAATCGTGTCTGCCGACATATGCCTGAGCGGCTTTGTCAAGCAGATTTTCGTCAATTTTGTATCTGTAATGAAGTGCGTATCCGTCAAGAAACGGATTTCGCACCTCGCTGTTCCAGATTTTGTAGATATATTCCTTGCTTGTGCAGGAATAGCGGGCGTGAAAATCGGGTGCAACCTCTTTGCAGTCAAGAACCGCAATGCTTAGCGGCAGCCAGCGGTTAAGCGCCGCCTTGAGCCTTTCGGGCTTTATGGGATGCTCTGTTTTAAGGCTGATGCAGTACATATTTGCGTGAACTCCGCTGTCTGTGCGACTGCATCCCTTTACATCAAAGTCATCACCGATAATCTTTGAAAGAGCAGTTTGAAAAGCCTCCTGAACCGTCATTGCGTTCTGCTGAATCTGCCAGCCGTGGAACTCTTTTCCGTCATATGAAATTGTGAGAAGAAGATTTCTTAAACTGCCGCAGGCAGGAATATGTTGCATAAAATCACTCCGCCGATTAGAAGTGCGACCATTACAAAAGATACATAGTCACGCTTTGCCATATGAATAGTTTTCATTCGTGTTCTTCCTGTTCCGCCACGGTAGCAACGGCACTCCATAGCTGTTGCAAGCTCATAGGCTCTTCTGAATGCCGAAACAAAAAGCGGAATAAGAATAGGGATAAACGCCTTTACCCTCTGAATAATATTACCCGACTCCATATCGGCACCTCGTGCCTTTTGAGCCTGAGTAATTTTGTCGGTTTCTTCAAGAAGTGTGGGAACAAATCTTAAAGCAAGCGACATCATCATTGCAATCTCGTGAACGGGAAAGTGCAGTTTTGCAAGCGGCTTCATCAGTCTTTCGATTGCGTCCGTAAGCTCTGTCGGAGAGGTTGTGAATGTAAGACAGGAGCTTGCAAGGATAAGACAGATGATTCTTACCGAAACAAAAATTGCTCTGTTAATGCCGTTTAAGGTAATTTTGAAAATTCCCCATTGTACAAGCGGATCACCCGAACCGTAGAACACATTGAGAATTGAGGTTACTATTATAATAAATATAATTACTTTTGAAATAGAACTTTGCAGGCACCTTGCTTGCCGCAACAAAAAGTGCGGTAAAAAGCACAACAAGCGCAAGCGAAGCATAATTAAAAGTACAGAAAATAATTACGAGAAATCCGACAAGCATAATCAGCTTTGCACGGGGATCACATTTGTGGATTACGCTGTTCGCAGGAAAATACTGACCGAACGCAACATCTCTTACCATATTTTACCCTCCTTGTCAAGCAGTGAGGAAATACAGTCCATTGCCTCATCAACAGTAAGTATTCCTTCGGGAACATTAAAACCTTTTTCACGCAGTTCAAACATAATCTTTGTTATCTGCGGTACTCGAAGTCCTATTTTTTCAAGCTCTCGTCCCTTTGAGAAAACTTCTTTTGTCTTATCAAACATAACGAGGTTTGACTTGTTCATAACGATTATCTTATCGGCAACCCTTGCAATGTCTTCCATGCTGTGGGATACAAGGATAACGGTGTTTTTGCGTTCCTTGTGATACTGCACAATCTGGCTCAACAGCACATCTCTGCCCATAGGATCAAGACCTGCGGTTGGTTCGTCAAGAACGAGAACCTCGGGATTCATTGCTATAACGCCTGCAATTGCCGCCCTTCTCTTTTCACCGCCCGAAAGGTCGAACGGAGATTTTTCAAGAAGTTCATCTTTAAGTCCGGTAAATCGTGCGGCGTCATTTACCGCTTTTTCAAGCTCTGCACCGCTCTTGCCCATATTCGTAGGGCCGAATGCGATATCCTTGGCAACGGTTTCTTCAAAAAGCTGATATTCGGGATACTGAAATACCATTCCGACTTTGAAACGGATTTTTCTGATATCCTTGGGATTTGCCCAGATATCCTCGCCGTCAAGAAGAACCTGTCCCGAAGTTGGTTTCATAAGTCCGTTTAGCATTTGAACAAGTGTTGACTTGCCCGAGCCAGTGTGTCCCATAATGCCGATAAACTCACCTTTTTCAATTGAAAGGCTCAAATTATTGACAGCGGTTTTCTCAAACGGAGTGCCTGTTCCGTAAACATAGCTTAAATTTTTCAGTTCAAGCACCTTGCTCATGACAGCACCTCCTCAAGCATTTTTACACATTGCTCTGCATTGAGAGGAAGTTTGTCAAATTTCACTCCGCACCCCCTGAGTCTGTATGCAAGCTCTGTTGCCTGCGGAACATCAAGACGGTGCTTTTTGAGCAGCTCCGCCTGAGAAAAAACATCTTCGGGTGTACCCTGAGTGAGAATTTTTCCTGCGTCCATAACGACAACTCTGTCGGCAAGGACTGCCTCTTCCATATAGTGTGTGATGAGGACAACCGTCATATTCTTTTCACGGTTGAGTTTTAAAAGCGTTGTCATTACCTCGTCACGGCCGTTAGGGTCAAGCATTGCCGTGGGTTCGTCAAGAACTATGCATTGCGGCTGCATTGCAAGAATTCCCGCAATTGCAATACGCTGTTTCTGACCGCCCGAAAGCTTGAACGGAGCGTGTTCACGGTAATCGTACATATCAACGGCTTTGAGGGCATCGTCAACCCTCTGTCGGATCTCCTTTGGCGGTATTCCGAGGTTTTCGGGACCGAATGCAACATCTTCCTCAACAACGCTTGCAACAAGCTGGTTGTCGGGATTTTGAAGTACAAGTCCTACTTTTTCTCTTATGTCATATGTCTTGTTTTCATCTGATGTGTCATCTCCGTCAACATACACTTTGCCCTTATCCGGCAATAGCATTGCGTTGAGATGTTTTGCAACAGTTGACTTTCCGCATCCGTTGTGACCGAGAAGGGCAACAAATTCACCCTTTTCGATATTGAGAGAAACACCGTCAACCGCATTTTTGTACGGCTGACCGCTTTCAATGTCGGAATATGAAAAGCTGATGTTGTCAAGTGAAATAAAGCTCATTTATTATTTCTCCCATATTGCGGTTGAGCCGCACGGCAATACAAGTCCCGTGTCGCTCACCTTCAGTCCTATTTCATCGCTTGATACTTTTCCGCCGAAGTCCTTCTGCAAAAGAACTCCGAGCAAATACTCCATTACAGCGGGAGAAAGTCCCGTTGTGTAGGAATTGAGAATGAAAAACAGCGGATTGTCTGAGAGAACCTGTTTGCACAGGGTTACGAGTGAATAAAGCTGTTCTTCAAGTTTCCAGACCTCACCGCCCGGACCTCTGCCGTATGACGGAGGATCCATGATGATTCCGTCATACCTGTTGCCACGGCGGATTTCACGCTGTACAAATTTTACGCAATCGTCAACGAGCCAACGGACAGGTCTGTCGGCAATACCGCTTGATGCGGCATTTTCCTTTGCCCACTGAACCATGCCCTTTGATGCGTCAACATGGCAAACGGTTGCGCCTGCGTTCATACACGCAAGAGTTGCACAGCCTGTGTAACCGAAAAGGTTGAGAATTTTAAGCGGTCTGTTTTCGTTTTTAATTTTTTCTGCGGCAAAATCCCAGTTAACTGCCTGTTCGGGGAACACACCCGTGTGCTTGAATCCCATAGGCTTGATGTTGAATACGAGGTCGCCGTAATTTACAGTCCAGCGGTCGGGAACTTTTTTGTACTGCTCCCAACTTCCTCCGCCACGATTTGAGCGGTGGTAACGGGCATGTGCCGAATACCAAAGAGGATTTTTCTTTTCGCTTGACCAGATAATCTGCGGATCGGGACGGATAAGGATTATATCTCCCCATCTTTCAAGTCTTTCCCCGTCAGAGGTATCTATAAGTTCATAATCTTTCCATTTATCAGATAATCGCATTATGCAAGTCTTTCCCTTACTACCTGTGCGGCTTCTTCCGCAAGGTTCTGAATTTCTTCGAGGTTTTCGCCCTCGAGCATTACTCTTACGAGAGGTTCTGTTCCCGACACACGAACAAGGATTCTGCCTCTGTCACCGAGGATTTCGCTCACTCTTTCGATTTCAGCCTTGATTTCCCTGTCTGTATAGAATGAGAGCTTGCCCTCTCTGCTGACCTTTACATTAATGAGCACCTGCGGCAAACGCTCCATAATCTTTGCAAGCTGACTGAGCTTTTCGCCTGTTCTCTTCATAATGCTGAGAATCATTGCACCTGAAAGCTGACCATCGCCTGTTGTTGCGTAGTCAAGCAAAATGATGTGACCGCTCTGCTCACCGCCGATATTGTAGCCCTCCTGCATCATAGCCTCAAGAACATATCTGTCGCCAACCTTTGTTGAAACAAAGTGCATATCGTTTTCTTCGCAGAACTTGTTAAAGCCCATGTTTGTCATAATTGTTCCGACAACGGCATTCTTTTTAAGTACGCCTCTCTGCTTCATATCATTTGCACAGATTGCAATAAGATAATCGCCGTCAACAAGGTTTCCGTTTTCGTCAACCGCAAGACATCTGTCGGCGTCACCGTCAAATGCAAGACCGCATAAAAGCTTATGTTCACGAACATACTTCTGCAATTTGCTCATATGAGTTGAACCGCAGTCACGGTTGATGTTCACACCGTCAGGCTCGTCAAAAAGCATATGAACCTTTGCACCAAGCTTTGTGAAAAGCTTTTCGGCTGTTCTTGAAGAAGAACCGTTTGAGCAGTCAAGTGCGATTTCCATACCCTCAAAGTCGCAGTCAACTGCCGAAACAAGGTGGTCAATATACAAATCAGCCGCATCTGTATCATATGTTACTCTGCCGATATTTTCATCTGTTGCTGATGCATACGGAACAACATGGTCAAGTACGATTTCTTCAATTCTGTTTTCGAGATCATCGGGGAGCTTGCATCCGTCAGAACTGAAAATTTTGATACCGTTAAATTCAAACGGGTTGTGTGATGCGGAAATCATAATACCTGCATCGGCATTGTATTTGCCTACAAGATAAGCAACCGCAGGAGTAGGAACTACCCCGAGGATGTGAACATTTGCACCTACCGAGCAAAGTCCTGCAATAAGTGCGCCCTCGAGCATATCGCCTGAAAGTCTTGTGTCCTTACCGATTAAAATTGTGGGGTGTTCAACCTCATCGCTGATAAGAACCATTGCCGCCGCTCTGCCTATATTCATTGCAAGTTCGGGTGTAAGCTCTGCGTTTGCAACACCTCTTGCACCGTCTGTACCGAATAATCTTCCCATTATATATATTCCTCCGTTAAACAATTTGTAGATTGTAAATTTTCAAAACTGCAATTTTCGGTATAACCCAAGTAAAAGCTTTGCACTCTGTTGAATTATACACTCATATTGTGACTGATTTATGACTCCCTGTCACCAAAGAGAGTCGGCTGTGTAGGCTGTGCATTTACAACGCCCTTAGGAAATTCACAACCGAGATGCTTGCAAGCCTCGGCAGTTATGCATCTGCCTCTCGGTGTTCTGCTGACAAAACCTATCTGCAAAAGATACGGTTCATAGACATCCTCGATTGTTACAGCCTCTTCACCGATTGCCGCCGCAAGTGTTTCAAGTCCGACAGGACCGCCGTTGTAAAAACGAACGATTGCCTCAAGCATTCTTCTGTCGTTGCGGTCAAGACCGAGTTCGTCAATTTCAAGTCTGTCAAGTGCTGTCCTTGCGGTTTCAAGTGTGATGACGCCGTTTGACATAACCTGTGCAAAGTCACGCACACGCTTTAAAAGTCGGTTTGCAATTCGTGGTGTTCCCCTTGAACGGGACGCAATTTCAAGCGCACCGTCATGTTCAATTTTTATTCCGAGGATTCCGGCACTTCTTTCAACAATCTGTGCAAGCTCCTCGGGAGTGTAGAGCTCAAGTCTTAACACCACACCGAAACGGTCACGCAAAGGAGCGGTCAGCTGACCTGCTCTTGTGGTTGCTCCGACAAGTGTAAATTTTGGCAACGGCAGATGATACGAAGCCGCCATCTGACCTTTACCCGTGATGATATCAATTGCAAAGTCCTCCATTGAAGGGTAAAGTATTTCTTCAACGGAACGGCTCAGTCTGTGAATTTCGTCAATAAAAAGCACATCGCCCTCGTTAAGGTTGGTAAGCAATGCCGCAAGGTCGCCCGGCTTTTCAATTGCAGGGCCTGAGGTTATTCTCATTGACACACCGAGTTCGTTCGCAATGATTCCCGAAAGAGTTGTTTTACCGAGTCCCGGAGGGCCGTAGAGCAGTACATGGTCAAGGGTTTCGCCTCTGATTTTTGCCGCCTCGATAAAAACCTTGAGGTTTTCCTTTGCCTTTTCCTGTCCTATGTATTCCGAAAGTGTTTTCGGTCGCAGAGGGTTATCGCTCTCTGCCGTATCTTCGGGAATTTCGGAAGTATCGGTTATTCTGTTTTCAAAATCAAATTCATCCGAGAATTCCATTTTACTCATATGTTACTGTCTTCCCATCTGTTTTAATGTGAGCGAAATAAGCTGTTCAACAGGCAAGGCGCTGTCGAGTGTTGCGAGTACGGGCGAAACATCCGAAGGAGAATAACCCAAAACCCCGAGTGCCTCGATTGCTTTCGGAACATTTCCCGTTGAAACATTCACACTGTTATGTGCCGCCTGTGCAAAAGAGCTGTCCTCCTTAGCCGCTTTTGCAAGCTTGTCCTTGAGTTCAAGAACAATTCTCTGTGCAATTTTTTTGCCTATTCCCTGTGCTCTTGTAATTGTTTTGAGGTCATCGGAGGCAATTGCCATTGCAACCTGTTCGGGACTGAGCTCCGACAAAACCGCAAGTCCTGCCTTTGGACCTACACCGCTTACGCTGATAAGGTTTTTAAAGGTTTCAAGCTCTGCCTTTGTTGCAAAGCCGAAAAGGTCAACCGCATCTTCCCTTACATTAAGGTAGGTGTAGAGCGTTACCTCTGTGTTAAGCTTTACGGCTTTGAGTGTGTTCATTGTTGTCTGGCACATATAGCCGACACCGCCGCACT
>ENA-ORQX01000877-ORQX01000877.1-human-gut-metagenome-genome-assembly--contig:-NODE-877-length-21245-cov-3.567296_pt1 | contig 21245 bp, 16 predicted proteins | sample MGYA00242170_ERZ509124 | MGnify/ENA primary metagenome ERZ509124 (study PRJEB26280, sample SAMEA2338647) | human gut metagenome | biome: human gut; feature: human-associated habitat; material: faeces... | reverse complement strand
GGCGGCTCGCCGCCAAAATCAGTATCCCGGCCGCTGCAGGCCTGCGCCTCGGAAGCGCAGCACAGCGCGATGCCGATACTGCCCGTATTACGGTGCCAGGTATGCTCCTTCACTTCTGTAAATGTTTTGCAAGTCAGATACATCTCACCGCCGGGGCCGATGTTCAGGTGATAATCATCATAAACATCTTCGTAGTGACCTGCCGTCCAGTGCAGATAAAGCCTGCTGATCCTGCCCTTAGCCTGCATGGCCAAAGCAGCCAGCTCACGGTTTGTAACAGTTTGCGGATTGACAACGATCATTTTTTCACGACCTTTCAGCCCTGTAGTCGCAGCCGCTGCAAAAAAACGGAACCGTGCCAAAGATCCCGGCCTCAGTTCCGCTTTCAAGTGCCGTCGCTGACTAAAGGTGTGACGATTCTTTTCTTGCTCTCTCTTTTTCTTGTTTTTCTCTCTCCTTCTTTTCTGGCGCTCTTAAAAACCTCCTTTGATTTGGGTTTTATCCTTTTATACAACACCTTATTTATACCGCTTTTATCATTTGACTTTGTTGGTATTTGTTTTATTAAAATTAATATTATATAATAAATATATATAATGTTTTACTCTTTAAAACAACAGGTATCAACAAACCATAACCTGGGAAAGCTGGTTTCTTAATGGATCACCTGCGCTCAATTTTCCAAAAGAACAAAAATCTGCTCGTTTTCTGCTGCTGCCTGTTCTTGCTGCTTTACCCTTTCAGCGCCGCTGCCACTGGCATGCGCCCTCATCCCATCAGGGTCGGCTACACCGACAGCCCCGGTTTTATCGAAAAAACCGCAGCCGGAACCGTCGACGGATACGGCGTTGCATATCTCAACGAAATCTCGCACTATACAGGCTGGCGTTATGAATATGTTTATGCCACCTGGCAGGAATGTCTGGAGCTTTTAGCCAAAGGCGAGCTTGATCTTTTAGGCATGGCCCAGTACACGCCTGAGCGTGCCGCCAGCTACGAATTTGCCTCGCTGCCCAGCGGCGTCGAATACATGGTCATGTACGTGCGCAATGACGATAACGAAGTTTACTATAACGATTACCAGAGCTTCAACGGTCTGCGGATCGGCTTTCTCAAGGGTAACTTCCAGACAGAAATTTTAAGCGATGTTGCCCGTAAAAATACATTTACCTATCAGCCTGTACTTTTTGATTCCAGCAAAGCTATGGTCGAAGCGCTGCAAAATAAACAGATCGATGCCGTAGTTACCGGCAGCATGCCCTTATATAAAGATCTGCGGTTAGTGGCCCGCTTTCAGGCCGACCCGATCTATTTTATTACGACTAAAGGCAATAAAGCCGTCCTGCAGCGCCTAAACGATGCTTTAATGAACATTCACGCCAATACGCCTGAATTTGAAAATACGACTTATGCCGCCTATTACGAACAAAGCTCCCTGCTGACGCAGCCGCTGCTTACCAAAAAAGAACGAGACTTCCTGGCGCACCGCGGGCCGATCACCATCGGTTTTCTCCCTAACGACGAACCGCTTTCAGCATTCAGTTCCGAAACTAATCTGCCGGCAGGTATCCTGCCCGGAATAGCCAAAGAGCTGGGACGCTTATCCGGTGCCCAGGTCATTTTAAAGCTGCTGCCGGCAGGTGCCCGCCTGGACCAGAGCCTGCAGAAAGAAGGTTTTGACCTGATCGCCGGGATCACGGATTACGAGCCTTACCGAAACAACATTTCGATCCGGCTTTCCAAGCCTTTCTTTCAGGGACGCGTTATGGCTGTCGCCAATAAAAATAATTTTATCGACATCACCAAACCGCAGAAGGTGGCTTTGCCCTTTAATTATATTGCCTATAAAAATCTTATTTTAAATACCTATCCCCATTTTTCCATTATCAATAAAGCCAATACCAGAGACTGCCTGCTGGCAGTAGCGGACGGCGAGGCCGACATTGCTCTGCAGAACAACCATATCATCAGCTATCATCTGCAAAATCCCCGCTTTACCGATTTAAAGATTTTATCTTTATTTAATTTTCCCGATAATCTCTGTCTGGCAGCAGCTAATAATGCCGACGGCAGCCAGCTGCTGACTATTTTCAACAAATGTATCGACACGCTGAATCCAAAAACGCTGGATAACATAGTGATGTACGAGACCGTACAGTCGCCTTACCGGCCTTCGCTGTCTGATCTGGCCTATAAATACGACTATCTGATCGCCGCTTTACTGGTCATGCTGGTCATTTGGCTTTATTTCACTTTGCAGCGGCAAAAATATCTGGAACTGCTGGAAGCTAAAAATCTGGAGCTGGAAACTGCTGCCAAACAGGCGCTGGCCGCCAGTGAAGCTAAAAGCAGCTTTCTGTCGCGAATGAGCCACGAAATCCGTACGCCGCTCAACGCCATCCTGGGCTTTACCAGACTGGCCCTGCAGCCGGAAAAACAAAGCCGCCGCACTGAATATCTGCAGAAAATCAGCTATTCGTCCGAGCTGCTTTTAGGTATCGTCAACGATGTTCTCGATATGTCCGCGATCGAAAACCAAAAACTCAAGCTGGACAATTCTCCCTTTAAACTTTCTCAAGTACTGCGTGAACTCCAGGGCCTTTACAGCATCCAATGCCGCGAAAAAAATATCAGTTTCAGCCTGAACAGCGAAGCCTTCAAACACGATATCCTGCTCGGCGACAGCCTGCGTCTGCAGCAGATTTTAAGCAATCTGCTGTCAAACGCCGTCAAATTCACTGCCGCAGGCGGACAGATCACGCTTGACATCACTCAGCATCAGGCCGACAGCGCTGATCAGACTGTCCTGACAATGGTCGTTACAGATACCGGCTGCGGTATGTCGGAACAAATGCTCGCTCAGGTCTTCCAGCCTTTTGAGCAGGAAGACGGCAGCACCGCCAGAAAATACGGCGGCAGCGGCCTTGGACTTTCTATCGTCAAATATTTAGTTGAATTGATGGGCGGCAGCATCAGCGTCAACAGTGCCAAAGGGAAAGGCAGTACGTTCACCGTACAGCTGACACTGCCTTACGCCGAAGAACTTGCTGAAAAAGACAGCACAACGGCTGAACAAAACCTGCATGGTCTGCATCTGCTGCTGGCTGAAGATAATCCTCTCAATCAGGAGCTGTGTCTGGAGCTTTTAAAAAGCCGCGGCATCAGCAGCGACTGCGCCGTCAACGGCAAAGAAGCACTGGAACTGTTTACAAACAGCGCCCCCGGCACCTATGCTCTGATCCTGATGGATATTCAGATGCCGGTCCTGGACGGTTATCAGACAACGCAGGCGATCCGCAGCAGTACGCACCCGCAGGCACAGACGATCCCAATCATCTCGCTTTCGGCAGATGCTTTTACAGAAGATATCAGACGCGCTTACGCCAGCGGCATGAACGACCATGTCACTAAACCCATCGTTCCTGAAGAGTTATTTGCTGCGATCACCCGCGTCCTTAAAACACTTAACTAAAAAGAAAACGCTCAGAGCCTAAGCCCTGAGCGTTTTTATTTTTAAACAGCACTACCTCAATAAGTCAGCACTTCGTTGCCGGTTTCCGTAATCAGCACCGTATATTCCCACTGAGCACTCATGCCGCCGTCCTGAGTATAAACAGTCCAGTCATTGCCGGCATCAACATAAACCTCGCGCTTCCCGGTATTGATCATCGGCTCGATCGTAAAGATCATGCCCGGTACCAGCAGCATTCCTGTCTTGCGTTTGCCCACATGGCAGATGAAAGGTTCCTCATGGAAATCGATACCCACACCATGACCGCCGAATTCGGTGACGACAGAATAACCATGCTTATGAGCAAAACCGGACACGGCTGCGCCGATATCGCCGACAAAGCTCCACGGCTGTGCTGCCTCAAGCCCGCGGCGCAGGCACTCTTTAGTGATCGCTACCAGATCCTGTTTCTTTTTATCGACTTTGCCGATCATAAACATTCTGGAAGCATCGGCATAGTAGCCGTTATAAATAGTTGAAACATCGACATTAACGATATCGCCGCTTTTCAAAACGTCCTGTGCCGACGGTATTCCGTGGCAAACCTGATCGTTGATCGAGGTACAGACACTTTTAGGAAATCCGCAGAAATTGAGCGGTGCCGGGATCGCACCATGACTAACGGTATATTCGTGTACGATAGTATTGATCTCTTCCGTTGTCATGCCTGTTTTGATATTTTTTTCTACTTCGTCCAAAACTGCCGTATTGATCTTACAGGCCTCTCGAATACCTGCGATCTGTTCCGGCGTTTTGATCATCTCCCGGTCAGGCACTTCGTGACCGGCCTTGCGGTACAATTCGATTTTAGCGTCTATTTCGCTGTGACAGTCGGCATAAGCTTTGCCGCTGCCGCACCAGCATAAATCAGTTGTCATAACTTCACTCCTCTTCCATAAAGAACTATCACCATTATCACAGACGTGCCCCGCTTCCTGCCTGCTGTAAAATGTAAGAGCAGGCTGTTTGGACTGCAGGTCAGCATCAGGCGAGATCATTGCCGCACCTGCAGCTTAAATTCCCGTCGCTTTACGATATTGTCATTATACCATATCCATCTAATTTTCTCATATCAAATTCAGGTATTTTATGATAAAATAAACTTAGTTTTTTGCGAAAGGAAGTAACCTCTGACAATGGAAGCACTTTATTCTAATTTTTTCGATTACATCCTGCACTTTGACCGCTACCTGCCTCTTGTCATGGAGCAATACGGTCACTGGATCTACGCGATCCTCTTTACGATCGTTTTCTGCGAAACCGGACTTGTTGTGACTCCCTTTCTGCCCGGCGATTCACTGCTTTTTGCCTGCGGCGCCCTGGCAGCTACAGCAGGCGGCCTTGACCTGGCGACGCTCGTGATCATCTTTCTGGTTTCCGCAATTTTAGGTGACGCCTGCAATTACATGATCGGCGAAGAATTCGGGCACCGGATCCTGCGGAATTATCCGAAACTCATCAAACCACAGCATATCCAGAAGGCTGAAGCCTTTTATGCCAAACATGGCCATAAAGCGATCTTCCTGGCCCGCTTTGCCCCTATCGTCCGTACGCTGGCGCCTTTCGTAGCCGGCATCGGCAGTATGCATTACCGTACTTTTGCTATCTATAATGTGACCGGTGCTGTGACCTGGGTCTTTTTATTCGTCGGCGGCGGTTATCTGTTCGGCAATATGCCCTGGGTCAAAAACAATTTTTCCCATGTTACGCTGGGCATCATTATTTTCTCCCTGCTGCCGATTTTTTACGAAACACACCTTAAAGGCTGGCTGGCCAAACGGAAAAACAAGTAAAGGAAGTGGCGCGTTATGTATTATTTTACCAGCGACTACACAGAAGGCTGCACTCCTAAAATACTGGAAGCACTGGCAGCAACTAATTTTGAACAGACCGGCGGTTACGGGATCGACCCATACTGTGAAACAGCAGCCCTGCTGATCAAAAAAGAATGCGGCCGCAGCGATATCGACGTACATTTTATGACAGGCGGCACGCAAACCAACCTGACGATCATCTGCGCAGCACTGCGCCCCTTCCACGGCGTTTACGGTACTGTACAGAGCCATATCAACACGCACGAAGCCGGCGCGATCGAACGAACCGGCCATAAGGTAATCGACCTGCCGACATCTGACGGCAAAATCACAGCTGCCATGATCAGACAGCAGCACGAGCTGTATTTAGGCGACCCCAGCCGCGAACATCTGGTCCAGCCCAAAATGGTCTATATCTCACAGCCGACAGAGATCGGTTCCCTGTACCACAAAGAAGAGCTGGAAGCGCTGTATGCCGTCTGCCGGCATTACGGACTTTATCTTTTTATCGACGGAGCCCGTCTGGGCTACGGCCTGACAGCTCCTGACAATGACCTGACACTGGCGGATATCACAAACAACTGCGATGTCTTCTGCATCGGCGGCACCAAATGCGGCGCGCTTTTCGGCGAAGCGGCAGTTATCATCAATCCGGCTCTAAAAGACGATTTCCGCACGATCATGAAGCAGGGCGGCGCCGTACTGGCCAAAGGACGCCTGCTGGGCCTGCAATTTGAAACGCTTTTTACAGACGGACTTTATTATAAGATCTGCCGGCACGGCGTTGAACTGGCTCTGCAGATCAAAGCAGCTGTCCAGGAACGAGGCCTGGGCTTTGTGACCGATTCCACAACAAACCAGCAGTTCATCATTTTCCCGCAGGCAATGTACGACGAACTGAGTAAACAGTTTGCCCTTGCACCCTGGGAATACATGGACGACGGCAGGATCGCCGCCCGTATCTGCACCAGCTGGGCCACAGACCCAACTCAGGTCGACAGACTCTGCAACATGATCAAAGCACTTTAAGACAAGCTTATAAACAAAATGACCCGTACGGATTTTATCGTACGGGTCATTTTTTATTCGCTTTCCGCAGCGGTTATCTGCGACATGAACGGTTCATTTTCCAGCTCTTTACTGTAAATGACACAATTATTTTTGCCACGCTTTTTCGCCTCATACAAAGCCTTATCTGCTTTATATAAAAGCACTGCATCATCTGTACCATCTACGGGATAAAACGATACGCCTACGGATATCGACAGCGGCACCCGGACATCAGCTTCAAGTCCCAGTTTTTCGATGCCTGCTCTCAGCTCATCCGCTTTCATCAGCGGCAGACGGCTATCCTTAATGTTACGCATAATGATCAGAAACTCATCGCCGCCGATGCGGCAGACGATGTCGTCGATCCGGAACTGCTTGCTGATCTCATTGGCGATCCGGCAGAGAACCTCGTCACCGAACAAATGTCCATGCCTGTCGTTGACCATCTTAAAATTATCAACATCCAGGAACATGACCGCAGCCTTTTCCTTCTGCGGTTCGCAGAGCATCTGCTGCAGCAGGCGCTCGCCATAAGCCCTGTTGCCAAGCTTGGTCAAAGCATCACTCTCAACCTGCCTTTTCCAAAGTCCGATCTCACGTTTCATTTTATCGATACTGACCATCCTGCCCACGATACTGAGCATGACGCCATAATTTTCTTTATCCCAGATCGAATTTATATGGATCCTGTACCATTTTTCTTCGCCGAACTTATTGATCAGCCGGACATCTTTAACATAACCGCTGTTCTCTTCTGTCAATGCCTTGGTCAGCTCCGCCAGCTGCTGCAGATCCTCCTGTAAAATAGGCATACTGCTGTAAATGGCCTCTTTTGCGTTTGTAACAACACATTCACCGCCAAAAATATTTTTATATTCATCCGAGAAAATGATCAGGTCTTTTTCAAGATCATAGTCAAAAATTATATCGCCGCTCATGGCAAACAGCGCCTTCTGTTTTTCGCGTTCTATTTCCAGCAAACGCGCAACGCGGCTGTTTTTATCCATATCACAGCTATAGCATTTTTTACCGCTGAATTTCTCGGTATTGGGATGCTGATAGTGATACACTACCGCCGGCAGCCCGTCGTCTGACTGTAAAATTTCCGGCAGTCCCGGAGCGATTTTCAGAAAGCACTGCAGAAGATCGGGGCTGAATGCGCCGCATTCGCCTTTTTCAATCATTTGCACCGATTCTTCATGGGTAAAAGCACCTTTATAACAGCGGACACTGGTCAAAGCGTCATAACAGTCGGCCAGCGACACGATCTGCGCATAAATAGGTATCTCTTTGCCGATCAGTCCGTCAGGATAACCGCTGCCGTCCCATTTCTCATGGTGCCAGCGGCAAATATTGTAATGATAGCGGTACTGCTCTTTATTCTGCTTCAGACTGTCGATACTTTCCAGAATCTCACAGCCGTACAGCGTATGCTCCTTCATAATTGCAAATTCTTCTGCCGTCAGCCGACCGGGTTTATTCAGGATATAGTCCGGGATCGCGATCTTGCCTATGTCATGCAGTGCCGCCGCCATCGAAATATCCTCGATAGTCTTATCGCTCATTTTATATTCGGCATTCTGCCGTCCCAGCTCCTTCAGCATGATCTTTGTCAGCTGACGGATACGCTGGACATGCTGTCCTGATTCGCAGTCGCGGAATTCAACGATCGTACTCAGGGTATCGATCATAGCCACGTTGAAATTACGCAGCTGTTCATTCTGCTTTTCGATTTTCGTCATCTGTTCCTGGACCAGCTTTTCCAGTTTATAACGATAACGGTACAATTCGATGATATTATTAACGCGCTGGCAAATATTATCTGGGTTGAACGGTTTTAAAACGACATCAACCACACCCAGACGAAAGCCTTTGGAAATAGCATCGTTGGACGATTCGGCCGTGATCAGAAAAATAGGCGTTTTCTCAGTCAGGCCTTTGCCGTTCATAATTTCCAGAGCTTCCAACCCGTCCATGATCGGCATCACGATATCCATCAGCACGATCGCTATTTCCTCGTGATACTGCTCCATCAGATCTCCAGCCGTTTTACCGTTATCTGCTTCCAGTATTTCATAGTCACCGGCAAAAAGCTCACACAGGATCGCCCGGTTAAGCTCAACGTCATCGACTATCAGGATTTTATCTTTCTGCCTCTCCAAGCCTGTCTGCCTCCTTTTGCGGTTACTTATATCACAGATTGCAAGCAACTGTAAAATTCATAATCATCACAATTCTATATGTTCTATTATATTATTTTTTTGTATTTTACACAATAAAAACTTCTTTTTATAAATAAAAGATCACTATTCCTTCAATAATTGCTGCAGCTGCAGTACCTTCTGCCGCCAGTCATCGCTGTACGCTCCGCCGCCCTGAGCAAAATGCTGCGACCCGCCGCCCCTGCCGCCAAACAGCTCGCCTGCCTTTCTGCAAAGACTGCGGCAATCAGCCTGCGTCTGTTCCCCGCTTCCCAAAACGAAATTGATCCGCTCCCCGGATCTGTACACGACCGCAGCTACAGTACGCCCGTCTGCCAGCAGTTTATTCAGCAGCAGTCTGGCATCGGCGGCGCTGCAATCCTCCTGTGCCGCCGCGACATATTTAGTGCCGCCCTCATCAACAGCAGCCTGCGCTAAAAGCTGCGGCGCTAAAAATTCATATAATTTAGCGGTCTGTGCTTTTAACCGTTCATTCAGTTCCGTTACTTCTTCCTGCAGCTTCCTCAGTCCCTGCGGCACGCCCTCCGGCTTCATGGAAAGCAGGCGCCCGGCCTGCCAGACGTATTCATTTTTGCGGCGTGCGTCTTCCAGTGCCCAGCGCCCGCATAAAAACTCTACTCTGATCCCATCCTTATGTTTATCAAAACGATTGATCCGGATCAGACCGATCATACCTGTACGTAACGGATGCGTACCGCAGCAGGTACAAATATCCCCGTCTGCCACCGTCACGATCCTCAGCGTGCCTGTCAGCTTTTCATTTTTCTTACGCATCACTAGCGCTGACAGCTCCGTATGCGGCAAATAACTGACCGTGATCGGCTTATCCTCCCAGATCTGGCTGTTGGCATAATCCTCGGCCTGCTCCAGCTCAGCCGCTGTCAATTCTTTATCCAGGTCAATAGTCACCAAACGTTCGCCCATATGAAAACCAATATTATTAGCTCCGAACAGCTTCCAGACCGCATGCGAAAGAATATGCTCGCCGGCATGCTGCTGCATATGGTCCAGCCCCTGCCAGTCCAGCACCGCTTCGACCTGCTCCCCAACCGGCAAAGGCCGCTCACAATAATGCACTACTTCGCTGCCGCGCTGCGCAGCATAAGTCATCTTCACGCCGCCCAGCGTTCCGCGGTCACTCAGCTGACCGCCGCCCTCCGGAAAAAATACCGTCCTGTCCAGAACCACGGCATACCCGCGTTTATCTTCTGCACAGCTCAGCACCGTTGCCAGGCAACTTTTCAGCATCGAATCCTGTTCATATAATTTTTCTGTCATCTTAAAAACCCCTCGTCAATAAAATTTATATTTTTATTATAACACTGCCGCCGGCAACGGTTAAGCAATATCAGCCGCAGTTTTCTTCAGCATTTAATTTATGTTATAATGTGAACAGTTAAGTGAGCACCGTTTAGTCACGAAGTGAATAAACGAAATTGCGAACTTAGCCAAAAGACGCGATTGTATAATGAGCGTCGTGGGTTTCCTTTTCCGACGAAGTCGGCAAATATATTTTCGAGCCTAGTGAGAACATATGCCCTTGCGGTATCGTTTGATTGCTTAATGAGGTTTTTTCGAATTTAGCAATCATACATGCCCTTGCGGTATAATGTGAACACAAAATCAAACTATCATAATACACTCAAAGGAGCAGGCAATGTATAAATATATCCTTTTCGACCTTGACGGCACCCTTACCGACTCGGCACCCGGCATCATCCGCTGCGTGCAGTATGCCCTGGAAAAATGCGGCAAAGGCACCTGCCCCGACCGCGAGCTGCTGCCATTTATCGGCCCGCCGCTGACAGAATCCTTCCAGAAAGTCTGCGGCATGACTGCCGCAGAAGCAAATACGGCCCTTGAATATTACCGCGAGCGCTTCGCACGCGTAGGTATGTACGAAAACTCCGTCTACGACGGTATTCCCGAATTACTGCAAAACCTGCGGCAGGCAGGCAAGACCCTTGCCGTAGCCACCAGCAAGCCGCAGCTTTACGCAGAAAAAATCCTGGAACACTTTGGCCTCGCCGCTCACTTCTCAACAATAGCAGGCCCCGGATTCAACGGCGAGCTGCCAACCAAAGCCGACGTGATCAGCGAAGTGCTGCAGCGGCTGCACCTTACCGCTGCTGATAAGAACGCCGCCGTTATGCTGGGCGACCGCGAGCACGACGCTATCGGCGCACAGCAAAATAAAATCGCCATCATCGGCGCAGGCTACGGCTACAGCTCCCCGGGCGAACTGAGTGCCGCCGGTGTCAGACAAATCGTTTCTGCTCCGCAGGATTTTGCAGAATTTTTATTATGATTTATTTTTAAAGCAGTTACATCGATCATGATGTGGCTGTTTTTTTATTTTCCTCTGCGCCTTGAACTTTTCGCAGAACCATTGACGTATAACGCTTCACACTGCATAGATAAAATTGATTTTTCAGACTATTATATATCATCAACTTATTGAGAACAGCTATGTTTTTTAATAAATTAATTTTAGCATAAATTATTACTTGTAATATAAAAAGTTAAATGTTATAATTCTATCTGATTTCAAAATTGAATACTTTATGATAATCAGGTGCATTATTGCCTAACAGAGAAATCGGTGCAATGCCGATGCGGTCCCGCCGCTGTAATGCTGAGCAAACCTCAAAACGTCACTGGGAAACTGGGAAGACGAGGTACGCGATGAAGCAGAGCCAGAAGAACTGCCTGATTATAGCCCATTACGATCCTGCGAAAGACAGGAATGGAGCGTTACAAGAGCTTTTTACGCTTTTCTGTCTTTATGCGCAGAAAAGCGTTTTTTATTTTGCTTTTATTTTTCTGGCACGCGAAACCCGGTCAGCTCGGTCAGAAAAACTAAAGATATAAAAATTATTTGACGAGGTGTTTAAAAGATGGATGGGAAGAAAAAAATCTGGGCAATGGCCATCTTATGCGCTGTTGCCAGCGTTGGCTTTGTAGTACCCGCTGGCGCCGAAGAAACCATGACGCATGATTTGGACGAAGTCATCGTCGAAGCCGACAGAAATACTCTGCCGGGGGGATTTGTAGCCAACAACGACAGAGTTGGCATTTTGGGCAATATCAAAGCAATCGATGTTCCTTTTACACAAAAAAAATATACTGAAAAAACTATTATGACCTTTTATGACCCCAATCAGCCTTTAAACGGTACTTTGGCTAATACCCCTTCTATTCGTATCGGCAGTACTTCTCCCATGTATACAGATTTCAGTATGCGCGGCGTCAATATGAATGCTTCTCATTACTACATCAACGGTATTCCCAATATGTTCAACCAGACCCGCAGCATCCCGGCATATATCCTCAGCAGCGTCGATATAGTCTCCGGCCCTAACACCGTGCTTAACGGCGCTACCTTTTCCAACAACGGCACTAATGGCACCGATGCGCCGGCAGGACTGCTGAACGGTACAACCAAACGCGCTACTGCAGACCCTGTCACCCGCTATACACAGCGTTTTTCCGGACGCAGTACCTGGACCGAAGACCTTGATCTAGGACGCCGCTTTGGTAAAAACAATGAATGGGGCATCAGAGTCAACGCCCATAATGAAGACGGCGGCCTTTCCATAAAAGGTGCCGATGTACGTGATAAAAGCATTTATATCAACTTAGATCATCAGGCCGCTAAAAGTATGACTAATATTTTCGGCGGTTATTATGACTGGAAGGTAAATGGAGGCCAGCGCTGGCTCAGTGCCAGCGGTGTTACCAAAGGCAATCTGGCGGAAGCCCCGAACGGTAAAACAGACCTCAGTTTTGACGGTCAGACCAAATATAATCACGGCATGCTGTTTACCTTAAACCATATCCAAAAATTCAGCGATAAATGGAGCGGTTTCATCAACGGTGGCTACGGGCATTATTCCGAGCATAAAAACGATCCCAACAGTGGTTCACTGACTCTCGGTGACAACGGCAAGCTCTCCGGTAAATTCCGCGACTATGTCTCCGACAGTAAAAGCAGTTACTGGCAGGTCGGCGTTTCTAACAAGGCCGCCATCGGTAATGTAAAAAATGACTTGTCTTTTGCCGTTGATTATTTCATGTATAAAAGTAAAGCCGTCAATTCCGGCAGTGCTGCAGGTCAGGCCACTATCGGCGGTGATCTGTGGAATGGCGTTCATATTATCGGCACTCCAATCGCTGCTGCTGACATCGATTCTGTTGGCTACAGCAAAGAATATGCTTATGCAGCAACCCTGGCCGACCGTTTTGAATTTGGCAAAGCTTCGTTATATGCAGCACTGCAATACCGCGATACAGAAACTGAAAGTGCTTCCGGCACCAAAGTCAGCAAAGATTCCCTTAATCCTACCTTTGCTATCGCTTATAAGCCTGTCGAAAATTTATCAGTATATGCCAGCTACGCCCAATCCTATACCAAACCGGTAGAGGTAAGTAAGTCTTACGATAATGCCGGTGAAATTTTTAAACCTATCAAAAACAAACAAACTGAGGTCGGCATCAAATACCGCGGCGGCGAAATTTTACACAGTTTGGCCTTCTTCGAATTAAATCAGGGCAGCTATATCAAAGAAGATAATCCCGGCGGAAAAATAGGAGAAATCTACACGCAAAACGGCGAAAATAAATTCAAAGGCGTCGAATACTCTCTGACCGGTAAAGTTGCTCCTAAATGGAATGTTATGGGAGGCCTGATGTACCTTGACGGTAAACGTGAAAAACTTGCTAAAGGCAGTGAGCATCTCGAAGGCCGTTATGCTACCGGTACTCCTAAATGGAACGCCGTTTTGGCTACGGAATACGAAGCGGACCAGAATAATTCCGCTATTTTACGTATGAACTACGTCGGCAAGTCCCACGTTAACGATAATGGCGTTATGGCCCCCGATTATATGACCTTCGATTTAGGTTATAAACATAAAACCAAAATCAATTCCACACCTGTTACTTTGACTGCTATGTGCTATAACGTTTTAGGCAAAGATTACTGGATCTCCCGCGGTACCTCCGTAGCTCTCGGCGCGCCGCGCACAATGATGCTGTCAGCACAGTTCGATATTTAGCAGAAAGCCACACTGCTTTTAGGAGTTAAGTCCAGATATACCATCAGCGTGCATAACTGGAAAATTTATTAATAAAATTATGAGGTGTTTACCAATGATAAATAAGCACAAGAAATTTTTAACAGCGGCTGTTTTCTGCGCCATTGCCAGCACTGGTTTTGTTCTGACGGCCAGTGCTGAAGAAACCATGACACACGACCTGGACGAAGTCGTTGTCGAAGCTGATAAAGACGCCCTGCCCGGCAGCTATGTAAAAAACCAAAGGCAGTATCGGCATTTTAGGAGAGAAAAGTATCCTGGATGTACCCTTCAGCAATATGAACATCACGCAAAAAACCATTGAGACTTTCGGCGGCCCAAATCAGCCTTTACAAAGCATTTTAGCAAATAACCCAGCTGTGCGGATTCAAGGCACGACTTTGCACAACGATTTCTCTATTCGCGGCATCAAAGGCAACGGTACCAGTTCCTACCTAAACGGTATCCCCGGTTTAATGACTCAATTTGCCGCCCCGACCTTTATGATCGGCGACATTCAATTTATTTCCGGCCCTAACAGCGGCATTACCGGTATTCCCAGCACTTATGAAACCACGGCAGCCGGCGGTATAGTTAATTTTGTTTCCAAAAAAGCAACAGAGGCACCGCTTACACGTTACCGCCAAACTTTTTCAGGCAAAGGGTCTTTTGGTGAATACCTGGATGTCAGCCGTCGTTTCGGCAAAGACAAAGAATGGGGCGTACGTATCAACACAGAATTACTGAATGGCAATGCGGCAATCAACAGCAATGATATGGAAGCCCAGGGTATTTTTGCCAACATCGACCACCGTGATAAAAAAAGCAACACCAATTTACTTGTTGGCTACCGGCATTTAAATATCGAAGGCGGCGCACGCTGGTTCTCATTAAAAGCAGCCGCGATCGGCAAAGAGATCACCAAAGTGCCAAGCGCTCCTGAAGCAAGCAAAAATTACGGTTTTGATGGATTGGCCAAAGAATCAGAAGGATACATCATTGCTTTAAATCATGAACAAAAAATGAATGCCGACTGGAAATGGTTTCTGAACGCCGGCATGAACAGCAACAAACTGCAAAGAAACATCATCGGCGCCAGCAGTAATTTCGTTATCATCAATGACAAAGGCGATATCAGTAATAATTTAATGTCCACACAAACTGTTACCAAAAATTATTATGCCCAGCTCGGTATCAACGGCAATATTAAAACCGGCGCAGTAAATCACGATGTAACCTTAGCCCTGGACAAAGCCTGGCACAGTATCGAAGGCGCCAAAAACATGTATAACAATGGCAGTATGGGCAGTGTCAGCGGCAATATTTACAGCGGCCTGCAGGGCAACAATGTCTGGTATCCCTCAATAGAAACCGGTTTGAGCAGTAAAGATCAGTATTGGGGTATCTCTTTAGCTGACACTGTAAAATATAAAAAAGCCCAGCTTTTACTTGGTGTGCACAAGCATAATGCTTCGGTCGACAGCTATAATAAAATTACCGGACGAGTAACTCAAACCGTTGGCAGCGATGCTTTATGCCCCACTTATGGTTTTGTTTATCAGCCCGATGAGCATACTTCTTTGTATGCCAGTCATTCTGAAAATTTTGATAAGGGCACTATTGTTGCCAGCAAATATGCTAATGCCGGTGAAGTCTTGAATCCTGCCAAAACCAAACAAAATGAAATCGGCTTTAAATATGCCAATGCCGGCTTCCTTACCAGCTTAGGTATTTTTAACATCAAGCAAGCCAACAACATCGACGTCTACAAAGGCAGCGATATGTATTTGCAGCAGGACGGCGAACAGGAATACCAGGGGATAGAATTGTCTGTGAATGGTAAACTCGCCGATAAGTGGAATTTCATGGGCGGTCTGATGTATTTGGATGCCACTCAAAACAAAACCCAAAACGGCACTAACGACGGTAAAACTGTCAATGGTGCGGCCAAATGGAATGCTGTGGCCGTACTGGAATATAATCCGGATGAAAAATTCAGTATTGTCGGACGGGCAATGTACACCGGTAAAGCCGATATTTATAATGAACAGCTGCAGACCCCTTCTTATATGACTTACGACTTGGGTGTCAATTATAAAACTGCTTTCAACAAAACTCCTGTTACCTTGACTGCAATGTGCTACAACCTTACTGATAAAAACTACTGGACTGCCTATGGTAATAATCTGATCTTATCCAGCCCGCGTACCCTGATGCTGTCCGCAACCTTCGACATTTAATTTTCACTTCCATTATCAAAGAGGGTATGTATGCCATCTTTGATTTTGTAATAGCAGGAGGCAGTTACCGCTATGCTTAATTTCACCGATATCGACTTCAACGCAGTCTGGCAGGAAACCTTTGGCTGGAACGCTGCCGGCGATACCGACAACCGCAAATTCAATGACCAGGCAGAAAATGATTTTTGGTTCCGGCTGGCGCCGCGATATACACAGGAATATAATCTCAATCACGATACCGGTCTGATTGCCGATAAACTGGCCGGCCTTCTGGGCAGGAATAAAACCATCTTGGAAATGGGCTGCGGCAGCGGTAATTTCACTTTGCTGATGGCACAATATTCTCAGCAGATCCTCGGTCTTGATTTTTCACCTGCCATGCTGGCTGTGCTTGAAGAGAGGCGGCTTGCCGAAGGTATCGGCAATATTCGCACGCAGGCAGGCAAATGGGAAGATTTTACAACTGACGCTGTATTCGACTACATCGTCAGTGTCAATTCACTCTACCGTATCCGCGACATAAAAAGCGCTTTATTGAAAATGCACGCTTACAGTACCCAGGGCTTTATCATCGTCAGAACTATCCAGCGGCCGTTCTTTTACAGCCTTTATCAGAAAAACGGCGTGTCCTGCCCTGAATGTCTTGATTATCAGCTGCTGCCGCTGCTTTTATGGCGGCTTGGTCTGCAGGCCAACGTAGAATTTCTAACTTACCCCAAAAAGAAGTATTTCCTCGACCTGGCTGATGTAAGTCAGGAAATGCAGGCTGATTTGACTGCGCAAATCTTTCATGAGCAGCAGGCAAAGCTTTTGCAGGCCTTTACCGGACAGGCAGCTTTTACAGACGGACGATATACGATCAGCCAACCGCGCACTACTGTTATTATTTCTGTAAAAAAATAAATCTGGGATGAAAATATGAAACATTTTTATAAGCCCCTGTTACTGCTGCTTACGACAGCCGTGCTTTTGCTTGGCGGCTGCGGCGTGCAGCAAACTACCTCAGAACAGGAAAAAAATATCACAGCTGAAAACAGCGCCGTTGTTTTAGCTGCCGGCAGACATTTGGCCCCAGGCGAAAAAGACGGTTACTATTGCAGCAAGATTTTAGGCGTTTGGGAACCACTGATCACCAAAGATGAAAACGGCCTGCCCAAACCCTGCCTGGCCACAGGCTGGGAGATGAAGGACGGCGGCAAAGAATGGATCTTCCATCTGCGCCGGGACGTACAGTTCCACAACGGCAGCCCTTTTAATGCCGATGCCGTTATCAAAAACTTTGAGCGGATGAAATTAGGCGTCAAACGTTCCTCTTTTTATGGTCTGGATATCAAAACCTTTTATCCGTCGCTGATTCGTTACGAAAAAATCGACGATTACACCTTAAAATTCCTTTTTGCCGAGCCCAACGTCAACCAGCTGTATAAAATGATCGACTTCGGCAGCCCTGTCTATGCCCCGGAATGCTTTGCTCCCGACGGCAATTTTCAGGGCTTCGCTATAGGTACAGGGCCTTATAAGATCACTGAAAACGTACTGAACAAATATGTCCGCCTTACCCGCAGCGATACTTATTACGGCACTAAAGCAAAGGTGCCCGAAATCGTAGTCAGGAATATTCCCAATCCCGACGTCCGTTATGCGGCCTTAAAGGCCGGCGAAATTTTAGGAGTTCTGGACATCAACGCCATTCCGCCCTTTTTGGCTGAGGAGATCAAACAGGATGACCGTTTTGCAATATCGACCAATAAATCGACGATGATCCGCTTTTTGGCCCTGAACGGCAGCAGATTTCCTTTTAACGATGTACGTATGCGTCAGGCCGTCAGCCTGGCGATCGACAGAAAAGATCTGGTCCATGCATTATATTTAAACTATGCCGAACCAACTGCCAATCTTTTGAACTACACCAGCCCTTATTATAAAGACTATCCGGTAGAATATGACCCCGAAAAGGCGCGAAAACTGGCCCGTGAAGTGTTAGGCGGACAACGCTGCGAAGTGGTCTACTGCATCAATGGCGGCGAACCGCTGCAGAAAGGCGAAGCAGAACTGATCTCATACTGGCTGCAAAGCATTGGCCTCGATGTGACGATCCAATCGCTGGAATATGCCACCATGGCCCGGCAGATGCGCCGAGGTGACTATGACATTGCCCGCGTACAGCAGGGCTTGCCTAACGGCGACCCCTACAGTATTTTTTATACTTTTATGATGCCGGACGGCAGCCGCAATAAGATCAGCTGCCTGGCTTACCAAAATCATGAGGTCGCAGCTTTACTGCAGGAGGCCAAGCATTGCACAGATGAAAATAAACGCCGTGCCATTTATGATCGGTTGCAGCTTATTTCCATCGAAGACCCGCCTGTAGTACCGTTATTCAACGACCGCAGCATCGTTGCTTACAGCAAACGTTTAAAAAATTATGACGCGCTGGTTTACGGCGTTAATTTAGCAGAAATTGAGTTGATAGACTGATGATTAGTTATTTCTGTAAAAGAATCCTGACTGCTGTGCCCGTATTGCTGGGCATCAGCCTGCTGGCTTTTATACTGGGCGTCTTATCGCCCGGCGATCCGGCTGAATTTGTCCTGAATCAGGACGGATTATATGCCCCCAGCGAAGAACAGCTCGAAGCGATGCGCGAAGAACTTGGTTTGAATAAACCACTGTGGCTGCGCTACGGTCTGTGGCTGATGGGAGTTCTGCAGGGCGATCTTGGCAGCAGCTATATCACCGGCCGCGACATTGCCGCCGAGATCGCGCAGCGCCTGCCTGTGACGCTGGAGCTGGCTGTACTCGCGCTGCTGATGGCAGGTGTGGGCGGTATCTTTTTTGGCAGCATCTGTGCAGTTTACCGCGGCAGCTTTTTTGATAACTTCGTCAAAAACCTTACTAATATCATGCTCTCGATTCCCGGTTTCTGGCTGGCTTTGATCCTGATCCTTATTTTCAGCGAACAGCTGCGCTGGCTTCCCACCAGCGGTACGGGCAGCCTGAAATATTTCCTGCTGCCGGCTTTCGTTCTGGCTTTTGCCACCATGGCCACTGTCTGCCGCTTTATGCGCGGCGCACTGCTGACAGAATTTGGCCGTCAGTATTTTCTGGTCGCCAAAGTACGTGGAATCAATAAATTCAACCTGCTCACACGCTATGCCCTGCCTAATGCCATTATCCCCGTCATCGCTCTGCTGGGCAATTATTTTGCCAGCGTTCTGGGCGGTTCTGTAATAGCCGAAAGCATTTTTGCTATCCCCGGTATCAGCAGCATGGCACTGGAAGCCATCCGCTACCGTGACTATCCGGTGCTGCAGGCTTATGTTCTGGTCAGCGGCTGTACGCTGATCCTGGTGATGGTAACGGTCGATCTGCTGATCGCTTATCTCAATCCCAAGGTAAAGCTGGGTGAGCGGTCATGAAAAAATCAAACCTGCAATTTTACTGTGCGGCCAGTGTGCTGCTGCTCATTATCGGCGCCAGTATCCTGGCACCGCTCCTGGTTACACACAATCCCTTTGAACCCAATATGGCAAACCGTCTGCAGCCGCCCTCCTGGCAGCATTTTTTTGGTACTGACGCTCTGGGACGCGATATGTTCAGCCGCATTCTTTACGGTGGCCGTGCTTCGATCCTGCTTTCACTGGCTTCGGCAATTCTGTCCCTTGGTGTCGGCCTGGTAATAGGTCTCTTCTGCGGCTTTTACGGCGGCAAATTGGATATGCTGTGCACTGTCGCCAGCAACATTTTCCAAGGCATTCCGGGCAGCTGCTTTATGATCGCCATTGCCGGCATTTTCGGTCCCAGCATCAAAAGTCTGGTGCTGGCGCTGGTCATTACCTCCTGGGCCGGATTTTCCCGTATCGTGCGCGCTGAAGTCATGCAGCTTAAAGAAGAACCTTTCATCGAAGGTCTGCGCTGTCTGGGATGCAGTGACAGTCGGCTGCTGCTGCATCACATCATTCCCAATATTGTCAACAAGCTGCTTATTCTGTTCACTATCCGTGTGGGACGCGGGATTCTGTCCATTGCTGGACTCAGCTTCCTCGGCCTTGGCGTTCAGCCGCCGACTCCCGACTGGAGCGTGATGGTCAGCGATGCTGTTTTGTATTATCGCAGTTCACCGCATCTGATTTTGATACCCGGAGCCTGCATCTTTTTTCTAATCTACGCTATCAATAATCTGGGCGAATTTATGCGTGACAAACTGGATGTACGCTTTAATGAGGTGCGTAAATGGTAACTTTAAACTCTGCAGCACTTGATCTGGTGCTGCATCAGCTTTACGTGCACTTTCCTGTCCCCGGTGGACTGGTTCGGGCAGTTGACGGTGTTGACATCTGCTTCCGTCACCAACAAATCACTGGTATCATCGGAGAAAGCGGCTGCGGTAAATCCGTTTTGGGGCAGGCTATTTTAGGCATTCTTCCCGATTATGTCGCTCGCAGCGGCAATATTTTCTACCGCAGTACAGATATTCTGGCAGACAACACTTCCCTGCCCGGTTTTTACGGACAGCAAATCGCCCTGATACCCCAAAATCCCGGCGACTCACTCAACCCGCTGCGCACAATAGGCAGGCAATTCGACGATATCCTGCAGACTGCCGGATTCAATGATAAAACCAACCAGCGCAAGCAACAGCTGCTGACCTTTTTCGGATTACCGGATGCAGAGCGCGTACTCGCCGCTTATCCGCATGAGCTTTCGGGCGGCATGCTGCAGCGCGTATTATGCGCGATGAGTATTTGCTGCTCGCCCCTGTGGCTTCTGGCCGACGAACCTACCAAAGGACTGGACGAAACAGCCTGCGGCGTTGTTTATGAAAATCTGCAGAAAATAAAAACCAGCCAGTCACTGGGTATGCTCATCATCACCCACGACTTACAGCTGGCACGTTCTATCTGCGCCGACATCGCCGTTATGTATGCCGGCCAGATCGTCGAATACGGTCCCCAAGTCCTTACCGGCCCACGCCATCCATATACCCAGGCTTTCTTGGCAGCACTGCCGGAAAACGGCTTTCAGCCGCTGCCTGCCGCCATTACCGCAGGATCATTTGCCCGGCTGTCGGTTTGCGCCGCGCTGCCCCAGCTGTCAAAAACGCTGTCTGCAGGAAGTCCCTCCTGTCTATGACAGCGGCACCGCGAAAGTGAGGTGCTTCCTCTATGCTTGAAGCTGTCGAAGTTTCTAAAAAATATTGGGACCGCAGCAGCGGCAGGCAATACGATGTTTTACAAAGCTGCAGTCTGCAGATCGCTGCCGGAGAAGCAGTCGGTCTGATGGGACCCAGCGGCTGCGGCAAAAGTACTCTGGCACGTGTATTGCTGCGGCTT
>ENA-ORQX01000875-ORQX01000875.1-human-gut-metagenome-genome-assembly--contig:-NODE-875-length-21262-cov-4.292734_pt1 | contig 21262 bp, 15 predicted proteins | sample MGYA00242170_ERZ509124 | MGnify/ENA primary metagenome ERZ509124 (study PRJEB26280, sample SAMEA2338647) | human gut metagenome | biome: human gut; feature: human-associated habitat; material: faeces... | reverse complement strand
CGCTCTTTTCGACCACATCCTTTACGGCAGGTGGCTCCAAGCAACAAATGGCCGCACCCAAACCCTTTACGGCAGAGGATTTCTACAAGAAGCTTTTAGTCGAGTTCCCGGGAGCAGAAAGCCCCAACCTCAAACAGTTGGCGGAACGTTCCGGCCCAACAATTGACTGGCTGATCAACCTCGGAGCCGATCTCACCAAAGTCATCAACAATTCTCAGCACGTTTCGCCCAGCGGCAAGGCTCTGGGTACGATCGTCGTACCGACGCTCAAAAAGGAAGTCGATCGCTTGGGCATCGACACGCGTACACAAACCAAAGCCGTGGACCTCATCACCAAAGACGGCAAAGTGATCGGCGCCGTTGTGGAAACACCCAAAGGCAAATACAAGATCTTTGCCGACAGCGTGATTCTCTCAACGGGAGGCTTTGCTTCCAATCCTGAACTTGTCGCCAAATACACGCCGCAGTGGGCGGGTTATCCGTCGACGGCCAGCCGAGGCTCCACCGGCGACGGTCTCCTGATGGGCATGAAGGTCGGCGGCGCCATTTCGCATATGGACGTAGCCGGTCCTCAGACTGTGGCTTACGACACCGGCAACGGTGCGGTGTCGCTAACAAATGTGCGTTACAACGGAGCCATCATCGTCAACCGCGAAGGCAAGCGTTTTGTGAACGAACTCGGCAACAAGAACACCATCGGCATGGCCACCAAGGCACAAACCGAAGGCATCGGCTTCCTTGTGTTTGACCAAACGTGCCTTGAACGCGGCGAACTTCTGAAGAAGTACAAGATGCAGGGTTACTTCGTTGAAGCACAGACCCCCGAGGAATTGGCCAAGAAGCTCGGCATTGATCCCGCAGGACTAAAAGAAACGCTCAAGGAATGGGCAGTTGTTTACAACACCAAGAAAGACGAAAAATTCGGCCGCAAAGATTCAATCTTCTCGGCTATCGACAAGGCTCCCTTCTACGGACAGAAGACGAGTCCTGCCAATCAGGTGACGTTCGGCGGTTTGACGCGTGACACTGAAGGTCGCGTCGTCTCTACAAAAGGAACTCCGATCGAAGGCCTGTACGTAAGCGGTGAAACAGCCGATCAGTTCGGGCATGGCGTCTCGATTGCCGTCACCACCGGACGAATCGCCGGCGAATTCGCTGCCAAACATGCTTTGAGCAAATAACCTTTTTACGACGCATAGCGATGGTCCTCGGCAGACATCAACTGTCGGGGACTATTTGCAGCATCTTCCAGTCCGTCACCGTAAAATCCCTGTACACAACCGTCACCGACTTCGCCATCCTCAAACGACTTCTTCCGGGCTTTTTCCACCACGCCCGAAACAACGGATCCTACTGATCCCGTCATCGGCTCCCTATATAGAACGAAGCCCAGCTAGCGTCCGCTCGAGATTGATATACGGCATACTTGAGACTTACAACGTAGCCAAAATGAAAACGTCCGTACAGATTAACGTCCGCCTGCCGCGAGAAATGCGAGATCAATTTGCCGATTTGTGTTCTCTGCAAGGTTTGAGCGTCCCTGAAGCACTACGTCGCATGATTGAGCGCGCCGTTATTCTTAAAACCGTAACTCCGGATGACGATATCTGGGACGCCATCGGTAAAGGACAACTGCCGGCCAGATTCAAAAATCGGTTTGCCATGCTACCGGAACTCACCAAGGATCTGCCTAAAAAGGATTACGAAGGCGACGACGCTTGGCTCATTCGTCCCGAGAACGAATGGAAGGATCGTGACGATTTCTGATGACTTCCGGTTTCTTTCAACTCAAACAGCGTCTCCTTACCGGTTTTCTGCTCGCTCCCCGCTTTACTCGTCCGACTCCGGCGCAATCGCCCCCAAACGCTTATCAAACGGAAAGGAATCGTCCCAATCACGCATGACGCCGAGTTCACCGCGCAGCATGCCTTGGATTTCGTCAACTGTAGGATGTTTGGCCAACAAAGGCCTGTTCAACAAGCTGCTACGAGTGACAAATGAACTCACGCGGGAAGAAACCCATTTTTATTTCTTTGCTACCGTTCGTATCGGCAGTCACAGTTCGTTTAGGTGTTTTCTTCAGGAGGCCGTATCGGGCGTGCCGATCAGCAGATACTCCTTGAACGCTGCCAAAGATCGCTTGCCAAGACGTTCGGCTTTCCTCAGTCCCCACGACACAAAATCAGTAGCCGCCTGTCTTTCAGCCGGTACGACCGGAGTCTCTGAAATGCGGGCAAGACAACCGAGCAGTTCTCTCATCTGCCAGACATAGAACCTGTCGAGCGAATAATCGGGCGCAGGCTGGAAGTTTCTCTGAGCGCGAGCATGCTCGAGATAGTCAGCAACTGGGTCCGCCAGTTTCGGATAATGTTCGGCAATGCCAAGCAACTCCTGCTCGTTGTTCCCAATCAACCAGCCGCGCTGTCCGCCTCGCAGTGTGATTTGAAACGCGCCGCGACAGGTATCGTTTTCTTCGTCATTAAAGACGTAACTTCTCCACATATCTTTTTTGTAGCGCCCTTCGACAATCGGCGTCGAGAAAATGTCAAAACCTTCTGGCGTGCATTGTTCTCGGCAATATGTCTGCATGATCGAGAGCGCCTTGTCGACCATGAAGTCCGTACAGGCCACGAAATCACGAATTGAGTGTTCAATGAGACCGGCGTCGGACGTTTTTCGACACTTAAGGAAATCCTGAATGCCATCGGAGCAGTGGCAAACGGCATTGAGCAGCGAAAAAGGATTCCGGCACTTATCAGCATTGAAAGTCTTGACAAAACCCCAGTAATCGTCGCGGTCTGGATCTTCATCGCTGTCCCACAGGTCATCCACTCCGATAACGTCAAAGCAGTCGATAGCTGTGTAGAAGTCAAGTGCCTGCTGCTGTTTATCGTGCGGGAAACGAACGAGCATCTCGTGCTTTTCGTGTCCGTTGCGACAGAAAAGGATCAAATAAAAGTCTGTGGCAGGTTTTCCGTCAGCAACCATGACGGGATAGGCGACTCCGACTTCTTCGAGCTTGTACTTCATGCCGTTAAGTTCGAACCTCTTGCCCCAGAAATCCTTCGCTGAAAGAGACTCTCCGTCAATCAGATGCATCACCGGGTTGTAGTCTGTTTTAAGCAATGCCTTCAATTCGCTGACAGTGTTAGCTTGTTCCATCTGCGTTGTTCCGGCTATGCCGGTTCCTCTCTTCTCAAAACTCCCGCTGTGATTAACACTAACGAACAACTTTTTGGTGGCAGAGATCGTAAAAGCTGAAGCGACAATATGCGACGCTCTCAAACACTGAAAAGACATTGAGGCACTTGTTGCGTATCAACTGTACGCCTGCTCTCGATGCGTCAATTGTTGACGCATGAGCATTTATTCTGCTTTCGTCGAATAAAAAAAACACGAGAAACAAATGAGAAAGCGCAGAATGTCTCAACACGCCATCTCCCTTACTCTGAATTCGCAGAACCCCGACGGCTCCGCTGTCAATCTCTGGATATTGCGGTTGCTGTGTAAGGGCGGCCTGTGGGCTGACGTCCCCTCAAATGACTTGTACGACCACGATCCATTGCCAATTTTTTACTGGGGCCTCAAGTTACGTTTGCATCTGCATTTAGGTGCCCTGATCCTCAACAACGGGAAGTTTCTTGAAACGGGACGTATCGGTGACATCAAAGCAAGCGAAAACCTTGGCAATTTCGATCAAAATCTAATTGTGCCAACCGAAGAACGGTTTTGTTTTCTGATCAAGGAGGTCTGGCCTCAGTACCGTTTTGTAGAGGGAGTCCAGTCTTTTGATTCCGTCAGACCAAGTCAGCCGGAATCAATCGGAGCCTATTGTCATCCGTTTCTCAAACATCCTATCGCGAGTAAGTTGTTGGAAGGCCGCGTACCTCGTTGTTTGACACGGACGCTTCGGCATTTGGAATCAGCCTGTCAAGACGAAATAGCCACTCTGCCGGAAGCTTTAGCTGCCAACCTTCGTCTGCTTCAAAAAACCTTTAAGCTTTCGAGCCTGGAGACCCGCATCCTTGCCTTTGTCTTTTACACAAGGGATTCGGATCACATCGTTTGTCTCTTGAGAAGCATCCTCGACTACACTGAGCAAGGAATGACACTTGTCGTCAACACGCTAGCGGTTGCCTTAGCCGCCGATCGTGAGGACATCAAAGCGGCACTCGCCCCGGACGGAAAACTCTGCTCAATGGGCCTTCTAGAGTACGGAAGCTCAGGCAATGAATTTCGTGAGATTCTTAGCCCCGGTTCCGTGCTCTCCGCCTCAACGATGAGCGTCAAGCTTTCTCTGTCCAAACTGCTCAAGGACTCTTTTCTGCCGGCGCCGCTCCCCACGCTCGGCTTAGAGCATTTTCCACACGTGCCGATGGTGGGCCGCGTGCTTCTGCCTTACCTCAAATCTGCCGTTGCTCAAAAGCGAAAAGGCGTCAACATTCTTTTTTACGGACCCGCAGGAAGCGGCAAAACCGAACTCACACGTATTCTTGCCAAGGAACTGGGCCTAACCGCCTACGAAGTACAGTTCGCCGAAAGAGAGTCCCGAGGCGAGAGAATCTCGCGAATCGCATTCTGGAAGGTCGCAGGCTCGGTGCTTTCTCGAAACAGTAATGAGCTGCTCGTGCTCGACGAGGCCGAAGACGTCTTCAACGACATGGGAACTCTCTTTTTCAGCGGGCGCACCAACAAGGGTGAAATCAATCGACTGCTGGAGGAAAATCCCGTCGTGACGCTTTGGACTGCCAATTCGATCCGCCACATCGATCCGGCGATGCTGCGACGCTTCAGTATGGTTATCGAAGTCAAGTCGCCGGGACTTGCCTACCGACGCGAGATGATCAACGAAGCGTTCGACCATCGACTTTCGAAAGGAACGACTGAGAGGCTCGCATTGACCGAAAACTTGTCAAGCGCAGTGATTCGATCGATTTCGGACATCGTTCGCGAGACCGGCAAAACGTCCGAGACGCCAAGTGACGACGAGATCGTCGAAATGGCCGACCAGATGCTCAAAGCGCAGCGCATGGGTCGTGTGGTTGACAACAACACGATGCTGCCGGAGCTCTACGCGCCGCAGTTCGTCAATTCCGAGCTCAATCTGGATCACCTTCTCGAAGGTCTGCGTACTGCAGGCTGCGGGCGTCTTTGCATCTACGGGCCTCCGGGCACGGGCAAGTCGGCTTATGCGGCCTATGTTGCACGAGAACTCGGCATTCCCTTGATGCGCAAAACCGGTGCGGAACTCACGAGCTGCTACGTGGGTGTAACCGAAAAGCTCATTGCCGACGCTTTTGAAACGGCCCAGCGTGACGGTGCCCTTCTTCTGCTCGACGAAGTGGACTCGTTTCTGCGCGACCGCCAGGCAGCTCGTTACAGCTGGGAAGTCACGGCTGTCAACGAAATGCTTGCTCAGATGGAACGCTTCGGCGGCTACTTCATTGCCACCACAAACCTCAAGGACGACCTGGATCCGGCTTGCCTGCGCCGTTTTGATCTGAAAACAAAGTTTGACTACCTGCGTCCTGAGCAAGCGCTGGCAATGGCACAGGCATATGCCGGCAAGCTTGGGATTTCTGATGATGCGAACGTGCTTGATCACGTTGCGGATTTTGGAAATCTGACGCCGGGAGACTTTGCAGCGGTGAGCCGTCAAGCGACGTTCAGGAAGGTTTCGGGGGTCGAGGACTTTGTGGAGCGATTGGCGGCCGAGTCAAATCTTAAGGCTGCCGGGATGGGAAATCCGAAACGGTGGATTTTGTAGCGGGGTGTGTTGGTTGGTGCAAGTTAATCAAAGATAGCTTGAGTTTCTTGCATCAACTAACTCTCTCCCCCAGATCAACTACCGATTTGTCTGGGAAAGCCATACCGTCTGCACCAGTTCAAAGTACGCCTGTGCATGCAAACTAAACCCGACAGCTGCAACAACCGTCGGGTTTGTCTTGCTGACTTTATCCGGCCTTGAGACGGTTCTTGCAAGCGAATCGTCCATAGCCCAAAACAAAGTTATTTCGTGAACTTCACCGTATCAAAGGCGGCGATCGGTTTTCCGTCAACCTTGGTGAAGAGATAGAGCTCGGAGTCAACGCCGGCAAACGAGAACGCAGCAGCACCCTTCACCGGGAACGTGATCACGGCATCTTTAAGACCATCAGCATCAACGTCTTTGAAAACAACCTTGGCAGGCTTGGCCATTTCCTTGTTGAGCTCGATGCTACCGTCCGGATAAGGAGAACCGAAGAAGGTCGCCTTTTGGTCGATCTTCGTGGCATCAAAGCCCTTTGCCGAGTACAGAACTACATCCACTGTACCCTTGTCAGCCTGCGAAAGCGTCGGCTTGGTGATTGCGATCACGTGCGTATTGAGCTTCTGAACCAGTGCAGCGGCTTCACCGAGCGATTGATTGAATGCACCGACGTTCCAAGTGTGCAGATACTCGCGGGCCTTTTCACGATCTACCTTGGCAAGTTTTGCGGCATTAGCTTGCGCAAGCATGGCGGCTTGCGTCTTTTCCTTTTCTGCCGTATTGCGAATCTTCATGAACTCGTTGCGTGCCGGTGCCATCCAGTCAAGGAAGAACTGCTGGGCAAGGAACGTATAAATCGGACGATCAGCCGACCAACTGACCTGTTCAGGCGTTGCATGGAATTGGGCTCGAGTACCGACTTCAGGCGTCATATACGTCTGAGCCATAGCGGGACCGGCAAGCGGGAAAGCCGGTGTATAAAGCTGTTCGGACGGACGTCCGGCCGTACGCCAAGCCATGGTGAGCAGCGGATCTTTGGCAAGCTTGAACACGACGGAGTCAAACGTACCGATGTTGCAGATGTCCTGCATCGTTTCATGGTGCCAACCGGTCTGACGCTTTTCAAACTTCGAATGACCGCGCATGAATGTCTGCACGTCTTCAACCGTGTATTTCTTCGGTGCGGGCAGATAAGCCGGATAATCGTTCGTGTCCTTGTATTCCTTGCCCGTCACCATTTCCAGAAGCGTAAAGACGCGCTCTTTATTGCGCGGGAAGACGCGACGAGCTTCAGGTTGGTAAGCCTCGCGGAATGAGAAGTCAGAGTAGTCCCCTGCCTTGGCAGGCTTATAAGCGCCCATTTCAATGGCATGCTCAATCAGGTCGGGAGAGGCGATTACATTGGGATCCTTGAGGTCTACCTTGTCAAACGCAAACGCATTGGCAATAAAAGCAATTTCATTGTCGCCGACCTTACGAGCCAGGTAACGGTGACCGCGAAGCAGCGAAATCTGCCAGGCTTCGTTGCGATCGGCGATCGTGTAGGTGCGGCCCATGTGGAAGTAGCCGTACTTCTTCATCAAGTCGATGACAATGTCGACGCCTTCACGAGCAGAGTTGGCGCGTTCTGCAACGATGCGACGGATGCCGTAACCGATGCCGCCGTCGTTGACTTTCTGATCCTTTTCAATCGTGATGTTGCAATTGTTGGAGACAACCACAACACCCTTTTCATTGATGAAGCCGTCAGAGAAACTCGAGCCTTCCGGAGCCAACGTCTGCGTCCACCAGAAGCCAAGCGTGTGCTTGACCTGCGGGATCTTGGCGGCCGACGGTTCGAACTCGATCATTTCACCCGCCTTGTGATCGGCGGCTGGAACCCAGTATTGATTGGTAATAATGCGGCGATCGTTGTCTTCATTGTGCCCAATGAGAATTTCTCCGGTTGCCGACGCATCTTTGCCGACAATAACCGTAAAGCAGGCTTGAGACGGAAGACTGATTGAAGCGATGGCCGCACCAATTGAGAGAGCCAGAATGGATTTGGAAAAGCGCATGTTTTTGCTCCTTAGGTTGTCACGGCTCAAAAACTTTCACGGCACCCGATGCGTCGGAATTTTTAAGCCGCATAACGTAGTGTAAATGAGATTTATGTTCAACAATCTTGCGTTTTTGACCGACAGTGTTGTTCCCAACAAAGCAACACAATGGAGAGAAACACCATAGTCATGCCGCAATAGCCGATGAACCCGATTTGCTCGCCGAGCAACAGAACACCCCAGCCAACGGCTCCGAGCGGCTCACCAAGCAAAAGCGTTGAAGCGACCGTCGAGTCCGTCTGTTTGAGCCCATTGAGAACCAGAGTAAAAGCCAGACCGGCCGTCACAATGCCCAAGTCAAAGACGGTAAAGAGTCCCATCGGCGACAACACCCACTGCATCGGCATACAGAGTGCCGCCGGCAACAACGCCAGCGCAACCAACGCAGAGATGATCGCAATGCTTGCTTCTGCAGATAATCTCTCAAGAAGAACCGGACTGATCGTGACATATAGGGCATAGCCGAAACCCGCCGCCACAATAAATCCCATCGCAGACATATCGCCCAGTTGTCCGCCCGACAAATCGTTCATCAACACAACACCTGTAATGGCCAATGCCGTCGAAAGCCACCATACGGTTGACGGTTTTTTCCGATAAAGCAAAAAAGCAAAAATGGCAGCAGCGCACGGTGCGACACCGATGTAAACCACAGTACCCACAGCCACGCCGACATCTTTAACTGAAGAAAAAAAGAACACTTGAGCTTCCGTCAGACACAATGCGCACGCAATAAGTCTTTTCCACGGCAGTTTCTTCCAGTCGAATCGAAGCTTCCCAGTAAAAAAACACCATATGAAGAGACAAATGCTACCGACAGCCATTCTGAAAAACGCCGAGCTGACGGCGTTGGCTCCTTGAGGTGCCAACACTTGCATAAGACCGGTTGTACTAAAACACAACGATCCCAGCAAAACGAGGATTGGTCCTTTGAGCGTAGACATCCCCCGCCCCCTTATTTTTAAAAGGTGCTTGAAAAAATCAGGCAAGAAAAAAGGCACACAAAGGCAACGGTCTTCTGTTTCCTTTGTGTGCCTACCCCTTGGAAAGAATCAGAGAATGATTCGCATGAATGCCAGCGAGAGGATGCCGGTCACACACGGCAGCAACATCAAAATGCCCATTTCAGACGACCTGTTGATGCCGATAACACCCAGAACGCGACCGATGTACTGTACCTGCGAGCCCATGATAAAAATTGAGGGCGTCACAACAGCAAGTTGCGTCATATCGAGCATCCCGCCTTCAAGGAGAGCCGCTGCCACACCGACGCCGCCACCTTGGCTAAGCCACGCAGCCATCAGGACTGTCGCCGCTTCACCGGGCAAACCAAAAATCGCCATCGCCGGTCCGAAGAAATCTCCGATCATCTTCAGAAGGCCTGACTGCTCAAGGAACTTGATGAGAATAAAGCTCATCACAATGTTGGGCATCACAAAGTTGACGCAGATGTTCCAACCTTTGACCAGACCCTTGCAAAAGATTTCCGTAATCATTTTCTTTTGTTCGGCAACTTTTTCTTCAGCCATAACTGCCTCCCGTTTCTGTCAGTGATTCTTAAAGGCGGTTAGCGTTATCAACCGCATAATGAAGCTATTGATGAACTTGCAGGCCAGAATCACCAGGAACGTAAAGCCCATCGTCAAAGGAATGGATCTGCCATCAGCTGCCACCAAGGTAAAAAGAACAGCGCCTGAACTGAAGAAGTTGGTCAAACAGCCACCAGAAGTAATTTGGAAAGCCGTTGATCGCAGCACTTCGATGTGAGTCATTTGCTTGGTCTCTTCGAGCCCCTTGGTCATCGCCGCGCCGGCATCAATAGCCTGCAGCGTCGTAATCAGACTCAAAACGACAACGCCCGGCAAACCCAGAATCGGCCGCATGATCGGAGTCATCATTCGACCGGCTGCCTTCAATGCACCGTAGTGCTCAAAGACCGTCACCATGCCGATGGCAAACATCACCGCCGGGAACAGGGTCAGAGCGAACATGAAGCCATCGAAAGCACCGTTGCCACCACGTCCGCGGAAGTTACCCATGACGGCATGAGCCGCCGTACCATCGGCACCACCGGAGAGACCAACGACAACTTTGCCGAAGGCACCCTTCAGGGTCGAAAAGTCAAAGACGCCCCACCACTCGCTGGATTGAAGAACGCCGGAAAAGAAGATGCAGGCAAAGATCAGGGAAAAATAAGCGCCAAAGCCAATGCGCTCCCTATCTTTTTGCAATTGCGTTTGTTCAACTGCCATATCAAACTCCGCAGCTACTGAAGGTCGGCGCGCAGCTACGGATAGCCGCTACGGACAACCGGTGAAAATTCTCTTTGTTCCGTTGGAAGAAACAAAAAAACCGTTCAGCCTTCGGCGGGAATGTGTTGACAGTGGCGATGAAGATTAAGAATCCAAACCGGCAAACCCCAAAGACCTGGGCTCAGCCTAGCCTCTCAATCAAGGATTTGTCAAATTGGATAATTTTTAAAAATGACTTATTATTACAACATCTTCGAAGCTGTTCCTCATTGAACAAACTTTTATATAGAGGGCTTCATGGGGTGACAACCAAGTTGTCATATGAAGCATTCAACAATATCAGGGTAAACCCTCCGCCTCGTCCGTGATGTCCTCTTGCATTCCAGCTTCAATCAGGAGTTTTTATGGCACCCAGTTCCCGCAGCAGTCTCATTTACAAGGAGCTGCTCCTTCGTATCCAGCAAGAACAGTACAAAGAGGGCGATAAATTGCCGACAGAAACCGCTCTCTGCGAAGAATTCAAAGTCTCACGCCCTGTCATTCGTGCTGCCTTAGAGCAGTTACGCGAAGGAAACTACATCGAGTCCATTCGCGGCTCAGGCAGTTTTGTTCGTCAAACAAAAGATCCGACACTGATAAGTTTCGCTCCGATTTCCGATCTGAAAGAAGCCATTCAATGCATGGAATACCGAACAATTCTCGAACCGCAGATTGCCTATCAAGCCGCAATCAATAGCAATGAAAGGGATCGAATTCTTCTGAAAGAGGCCCTGGCAACCTCGTGCAATCACCGAGGCGAATCCGTACGCGACAACGTGCACAACGATCTGAATTTTCACCTCACGCTCGCCAACATCTCGCACAACCGTTTCTATTACCAAGCCATGAAAATGCTCACGATTCAGATTCTCGACAGCATTTCGCAGGTGGCTTGGCACTTCGGCACCAAGTCCGAAGACTTATGCCTTCTCAAAGACTTCTGGCACAGAGAAATTGTGCGCGGCATTCTGATCGGGGATGCCGAATTAGCCAAAACTGCCATGCAAATGCACATTCGCCGTGCCATGAGTAATCTTGTACTGCAATCGCAAGGTAAAACAACGGCTGACTTCATGGAGTACGGAAAACTGCAGTTGACTTGACAAAAGAAATCACAAAATATTCATACCAATATTGACAAATCGGGAAGTTTGCGCGTACACTTCCCACCAGCTCAAATCAAACCATCGACAGTGGCGTTGATTTTTTGCAAGGAGGGTACTGATGAAAGTCCCTTATATCTGCATTGAGCTTTCCGGCTCCGCCAAGGAGCGCGGCCGCATCTACGGAGAGGCCGCCCGCGACAAGATTCGTCGCTCCATCGAAAATTATCAATGCTTGTTTGACCGTCGCGCTGGCATTTCCTGGGCGACTGCACGGGAAATCTCACACCAATTCATTCCCTACATCAAGGATGTTTATCCGGAAGGGCTCCTCGAGATTGAAGGCATTGCTGAAGGTGGCGGTTTCGATTTCGACGACATTCTCACGCTCAATTGCCGCAGCGAGATTCTCTTTGCCATCCCTGATGGATGCAGCGCTATCGGAGCCGTACCCGAACTTGCTGAAAACGGTCATACACTTCTGGCTCAAACCTGGGACTGGGCGGAAAACTCGGTCGACACAATCGTTGCGCTCAAAATCAAACAGGATCCCCTGCCCTCCATGGTGATCTTCACTGAAGCGGGCATCATTGGCGGTAAAGGTGTCAATTCCGCGGGCCTTGGTGTGACGCTCAACGCAACGAGTACCGGCAAGGGGCGTATCGGTGTCCCGCTGCACCTGCTCTATCGCGCCATCCTAAACCAAAACTCTTTTTCTCACGCCGTCGAAGTCGTGGCAAGTGCCAAGCGGGCAGGTTGCGGTTGCTTCAACATCGGCTCCGCCGACGGTCTGGTCGGCAGTCTCGAGTTCACACCGGACACGTTCGACGTCTTGATGTGCGAAGACAAGGCCCTGTGCCATACCAACCATTACCTCTCCCCACTAATGGCCGGTCAGGATCTCAAATTCATCTCGACGCATGCCCACACTTTGGTTCGCCTCAACGTTATCCGACGCCGTTGTGCAGCCTGCGACAAACTCGACTTCCCCAAGATCGAATCCATCTTTAAAGACCACACGAACTATCCGAATTCCGTTTGTAAGCACTCTGATCCGACTGTACCGGAATACAACCGAACGATCACGGTCTACACGGTTTTAATGGACCTCAACGACCGTGTCATCGATTTTTACCCGGGCAACACCTGTGAAGTTTCGCCTGTTCGCTTCACCCTTGACTTCTAATCGGAGTGCATCATGACCATGAGACAAGCTTATTTGGACGACCTGAGAGACATCGTCAATATCGATTCCCAAAGCTGTGACCTGCCCGGTCTGAGAAAAGTGGCTGAAACTCTCAAAGCCAAATTTGAAGCCATCGGCTGCGTTGGTCGCATCGACCACATTGACGATCGCGCCGGCGACTGCCTCTTCGTCACAAATAAACCCGATGCCGAAACGTTCGACATCATGATGGATGCACACATGGACACCGTGTTTCCACACGGTACTGCGGCAGAGCGCCCCTTCTCGTATGACGACGTCAAAGCTTACGGACCGGGCGCGCTGGACTGCAAGGGCGGTTGCGTCATGATGCTCCACGTCCTGAAGAACACTCCCAAGGAAGTTCTTGACAAACTCGCCATCTGCATCACCTGCAACAGCGACGAAGAGATTCTTACTGTTTATTCCACACCCTGGCTGCAGTCATTTGCCAAGCGATCCAAGTGCGCCCTCATTTACGAACCTGCGCGCAAGGACGGCGAGCTGGTTTGCGCTCGCAAGGCCGCAAGTTCCTACGAATTCGTCTTCCACGGCAAAGCTTCCCACGCCGGCGTAAGTCCTGAAACCGGGTGCGACGCCGTTATGGCCATGGTGAAATTCATTTCTGCCGTCAAGCCACACGAAGATCGCGCCGCGGGCATTGTTATCAACTGCTCGCCTGTCGAAGGCGGCCAGACACCGACAACGATTGCTGACTACGCCCGCTGCCAATTCCGCTTCTTTGCCTGGACCAATGAAGATCACGATCGCATACGCGACATCATTCTCGATTATGCAAAGAAGGAATGGGAACCCGGCGTCACGATTGACGTGCGTCAGATCAATACGGCAAAGGCCATGACCTTCAACGATGAAGCCAAGGCCTTTGCCGCCATGCTCGAAGAAGCGGCTCGTCGCGTCGACGTTAACGTGAAATGGATTCGAGCCGGCGGCTTGTCCGACGGCAACCGAATTTCAGCCGTCGGCATTCCGACCCTCGACGGCCTTGGCCCGTCCGGTTTCCATCTTCACAACGATAAAGAATATCTTGAGCTCAAAAGCATTGACGAACACATCCGCATGTCCGTCTCGTTGCTCACCTTGATGGCTGAACAAAAGAGCTAATCGTACGTCTCTCCAATCAAATCTAATCGCTCGTGCTGTTTTTGTACGCTGCCCGCATTGCGTTGTTACTTGCTTTGCGGGCAATTTTTTTCCTTTTACGTTGCTCTTTTGCAAAATTGCAAAAGACATCTCAGCCTTGCAAAACAACCTGTGGTTCCGCGCCTAGACTGACACTCGTATGAACTTTTCGGAGTGTTAATCATGCAGTTCTCACGTCTTTCAAAAATCGCTCTAGCGATCTCGGCAACCTGCCTTTCGGCTGGCGCCTGGGCCGAAGCCAATCAGGTGTATTCCGAAACCGTTTCGGGGCACAACGCGCCGATGACCGTTGACGTCATCATGAAGGACGGCGCCATCAAAAACATCCTTGTCGACGACCGTGAATCGCCGGGCGCCGGCAAAAAAGCCATTGCCATCCTGAAAAAACAAATTCTCGAAAATCAAACCGTCAATCTTGACGCCGTGACGGGCGCAACGATCACAAGCAGCTCTTTTGTTTCGGCCGTATCTGCCAACCTCAAGAAGAGCGGCGTCGACCTCAAAAAGTTCTCCAAAGAAATCCCTGCGAAGGAACTCAACGACAAATATGAATCTCAGGTCGTAATCAGCGGCGGCGGCGGTGCGGGTCTTGCCGCAGCGGCCTCTGCAATTGAAGCCGGCGGCAATGTCATCATCATTGAAAAACTCGGCTTTTTGGGTGGCAGTTCCGCTGTCTCCGGCGGCGGCTACAACGCCGTTGATCCATCACGTCAGGATCGTCAGGGCATTAAAGACAGCATCGACAAGCATTTCGAAGACACGATGCGAGGCGGACACCAAAAAAACAATCCGGAACTCGCCCGTTATCTTGTTGAGCAAGCACCCTCAGTCATGAATTGGCTTGAAGTCAAAGGCGTTCATTTCAGCCCGACGGTCAATACCATTGTCGGCGGGCTTTACCCGCGCGGTCACAGTACGGCGGCTGTCGGCGGCGGCTTTGCCTACACAAATTGGCTTGAGACCTTCATTCGGGCCTATCCCAAACAAGTGCAAATCTTTACTGATACCACTGCCGAAAAGCTGATTGAAGACAAGAGCGGCCGCGTTATCGGCGTTGAGGCCGAACACAACGGCAAGAAAGTAACGTTCACAGCTCAGAAGGGCGTCATCATCACAACGGGCGGTTTTGCCTCCAACGTTGAGCTTCGCCAAAAACTCAACACTGGCCCCTGGAAGGAAAAGGTTCTTGATTCTTCCATCGGTAGCACCAATTCCTTCAGAGCATCTCAGGGCGACGGTTTGAAACTGGCCAAGGATGTCGGTGCCGACCTGATCGATCTGGATTACATTCAGCTTCACCCGGGTGGAACTCCTGGTACGGGCATCATGTCTTCCTGGCCATCCGGTCGCAACCGCATCTTCGTCAATGTTGACGGTGCACGCTTTGTCAATGAAGACGCCCCGCGCGACGAACTCTGCAAGGCCATCTTTGCTCAGCCTCAAAGCAAATACTGGGTCGTGATGAACAAGATGCGCCTGCCGAACAAAGACACCGTCATCGGCGGCATGGCTATCGGCGAGTTACTGCAGCTTGGGAAAGCCTATAAAGCTGATACCATCGAGGGTCTGGCAAAAGTAACGGGCATGAAGGCCGATAAGCTCAAGGCCTCCATCGATATGTACAACGAAGTCGTCACCGGCAAGGTCAAAAAGGATCGTTTCGGCTTTACCAAGAGTATGGCAAGTGACGCTCCCTTTACCGAAGGTCCCTACTTCGCCACAATGCTTGTCCCGGCCGTACATCACACCATGGGCGGCATTCGCATCAATGTGAAAACGCAGGTTCTTGACGCCAACGGGAAAGTCATTCCCGGCCTCTATGCTGCGGGTGAAGTCACCGGCGGCGTTCACGGCGACAACCGAGTCGGTGGCAACGGCATTGCCGATGCGATGGTCTTCGGCAAGCGCGCCGGCCAGGAAGCAATGAAGTAATCGACTAACGTCTCAATCTGACAGGCGTCCGAGCTCTTTTATGTTCGGACGTCTTTCTTTTCCAGCGATCTACGACTCCTATTCAAGAAACACCCCGACCTTGCGCAACCTCTCACCACACGCAGCAAATTGATCCTCCAACCGATGCGCGATCCAATGGGCAAACTTTCGGCAACGCGACAGTTTCCAGCTTTGTGCGGAACAAACGACATAGTTCGGTTGTGACTGACGGTGCCAGCCGTTCAGAACCGGCACTAACCGACCTTGCAGAATTTCCTCAACACAGTAGAAAAACGGCAGGTCAAGTGCCAGCGTATAGCCGTCGAGAGCGGCGCTCTTAATTGCGCGTGCGTTCGTGCATACCGTCAGCTGTTCCTTTGATATGGGAACCGTCTCTCCGGCTCGCGTCAGTTCCGTTGTAATACCCGTCGGGTGCCAGGGCATCGTCATGATTGAGCACTCGGGCAACTGCTCAGGCGACTCAACGAAACCGTAACGTTCGACCCAGGACGGTGAGGCCAATCCCAGAAAATACATTGTGCCTCTCGGGATTTTGATCAGTCCTGCTGAATTGTTCGGTTCACCGGTTAACAGTAGTACATCGGCACCGCCGTTTCGAAAGGCTTCAATGTCAATCGGTATCTGCAATTCAAAACGCACGTTCGGAGCAAAGCGCGCATACTCAGACAGCAAGGCAGCCGAAAATTCCCCGATCGTCGAAGGCAACATGAAGCGAATGGTGCCCGTATCGTCTGTGTCGTTCTCGTGCATGAATGATTGCAGTCGCTGGCTTGCACGTAGCAAATCATCCACGTAGCCAAGTAGTTTTACTGCAGTGGACGTGAGAATAATTGGTCTGCTTTCTCGGACAAACAAACGCTCTCCGAAAGCTTCTTCAAGAAGAGTCAGTTTGCGTGAAGCTGTTGAAACCGTAACGTCACAGTGAGAGGCCGCTATGGACAACGAACCGGTCTTTGACACGGCTCGAAAAATTTCCCATGCCTTGATGTCGTAGATAATGCTCATAAATAGCTTGAATTGACTGACAGAAATAGCGGCTCAAGGCATGTTCAAAATGTCTGTGACGTGCAAGGCTAATTTCTATTTTTGGATGTGTCAATCGGAAAGTTCTCTACTTTTTTGCCCTGACGCTTTCTCCGCAAAATCCTCTGTGTCTGACAGTCTGAAACACCTCATGCACGATCTCTTCGAAACGAAGAGCGTTCCTTAAAGGTGTTTCGGGCGTACAAAGCAACTATGAAAAGCAGTTCACGAACGATGACTTACAGGTAGTCTGCGAGGACTCGACGGAGACCTCCTTCAAAGAACTCTTTGCTCGGCAAGAGCGCTTTGCCCCGTCGGATCAAACCTTCAACATAAACGGCGTAGTCCTGATCCCTGAGAAATTCCTTTTCGGTATGAAGTCTGCTGTCATCGGCGTACTTAACGATGCGAAATCAGAAGAAAGAGCTCACGACGGCTCGACTCCATCCTCCTTTCGTCAGCCCTGCAAAGGCAGATTGATGTCTCCGGCAGTAGAATCCTCGCACCTAGTTTCGGAAACGCCATGTCGCTCGCCTGCGCTCCCATTCATTCACTACGACGCACTTTCTTTGTCGTCGCCTGTACGTTCGTCGGATCCTTAGTCTCCCTCAACTCCTTTGCCTGGGACCTGACGATTCTGCACGTCAACGACGTACATTCGGCGGCAGCCGGCGTCAACGACCGAGGCCCCGTCTACGACGACACCAACGCAGTGGGTGGCCTTGCACGCGTTACGGCATTTGTAGCCGACGAAAAAGCAAAAGCGAAGGTCCAAGGCAAAGCCGTGCTGGCGCTCGATGCCGGCGACTTTTGGCAGGGGACTCACTTTTTCAGAACGGGCGGCATGCCTTGGGCGCGGGAAGCCATGCGGCGAATGCCCTGGGACGCGGTGACACTCGGCAACCACGAATTCGACCTAGGATGCGAAACACTTGCTCAGTATGTGAAGGCCCTTCCCTTCCCGGTTCTCGCCGCGAATCTTGAAAAGAATCCCGCCTGCCCGCTCTCAACCACACCGCTTCCTGCAACCGTCGTAAAGGATTTCGGCGGCGTCAAGGTCGGCATCATCGGTCTGGTCAACGACGAAGGAAAGGATATTTCCGAAGCCTGCCCCAACACGGATTTTGCCAACCGTACCAAGGCGCTAGAGCGTGCCGCGGCGGAACTCGAAAAAGCGGGCGTCAAGCACATCATTGCGGTTACGCATGTGGGGTACGAAGCCGATCAGGCACTTGCCCGCGCCGTGCCAGCCATCGACGTCATCGTCGGAGGCCACACCCACAGCGTTCTCGGTGACCATCCGCATTCGGAAGGTCCATACCCAACGGCCATCTCGCATGTCGACGGCTCGAAGACGCTCGTGGTACAGGCGGGGCGCTCGACACGCTATCTCGGACGGCTCACGGTTTCTTTTGACGACGCGGGCCGTATCGTACATTTTAGTGGCGACCTCGAAGAACTCGTACCAAGCCTTCGTCGCGACAAATCAATGCACGAATTCGTAGTCCAGTCAATTGAGGCCATTCGCGCCGATCAGGAGCGTTTCGTGGGCGTCAACACGTCAACGCTTCCTGACGGACTCGATCCTTGTCGTGAAGGCGACTGCCTCTCGGGAATGGCAACCGCCGACGCGTTTCTCGCCTGGGGGCGCTCCCGAGGTGCAGTCGCAGCGATTTTAAACGGCGGTGCCGTACGAGCCGCCATGCCCATCGGCCCCGTCACCCACGCCGATCTGCTCGATATTCACCCCTTCGGGAACCGTATTCAGGTGGCCGACGTCTCGGGCGTAGTACTCCGGGAGGCGCTTGAACACGGTCTCTCGGAACCCAACGTAATTGGTCCGAGACTCCTGCAAACTGCGGGACTTCGCTATCGACTGAATCCTGCGGCCCCCGTGGGCAAACGCATCGTGTCCGCTGAAATACGCACGAAAGAAGGAATCTGGGCGCCGATTGTGCCTGAGAATGTCTATCGCATCGTTACGATCGCCTACCTTCTCGGCGGGGGCGACCATTTCTCGATGCTCGGACAACACGCCAAGATATTGGAAACCGGCCCTCTCGAAGTCGACGTTCTTGAAGCCTATCTTCATGAAAAAAAGGACCGGGACGATCATCTGCCCACACCCACAACCGGGCGAATCATCGGTATGCCCGTCCGTTGAGGTTTGGCAAAGTCAAGAGTTCCCGGTTCTGTTCGCGTCGGGAAATGACCTTGTGAACCGGTTTCTGTACTGCGTACTCAACGCTTTTATTTTCTCAGAGTCGTCTTGATTAAACCGGAAGGCATGCTCCAAATCCGGTCTCCTGGCCGAAATCAATCCACGGATCTGCTCGACTAATTAGGTAGCTTCTGACGCTGCTACCATAAAAAGTAAAGGCTCAACCATGTCAACGTTGACGCCTCAAAAGGAGATCTACAAAAAGCTGTGGATTCGCGCGGCAGAAAAAGTCTGAAGATAGTTTGGTGTGTCAAAGGAACCGACGACTGTTACGAGAGAAGTTCGACATCTCCGATGCATTTGTCCGCAACGGAGAAACTCTGAACAGATCAACCCTGTGAAATGATCCCTCAGTCTGTCCAGACAAAGATGCTGAGTCGGAACTCTGACCTAAACAGGATGACATCCTCACTCACGCTTTTGATAAAGCAACTTTAACTGATCATTTAGCGCCTTATATTAACTTGGCCGACTTTAACCTCAGGGCAGTCTATACTCTTTATTGTTTTGAGATCCAGTTCAAAAAAGGAATGGATATTAATATACATATCATCATAAAAATTAAGATCAAACATCCCGCACCGTCTTGATCAGAAGACTTACCACTTTCCAGTTTTGACCAAAGGACACAACACAAAATGCCAATTGTTACTAGAACCGCAATGCCCGGCCACCCCCAAAAATAAAAAATTAAGAGAAAACTTAAAACGCTTTTCATAAACAATCGACATCAAAAAAGTCATTGAAAATCGAGAAAGCTTCTCATCCGTCGCATTCAGACTCAGGTAAAGTTTCCTATCAATTCTTCTTCAGCTGTTTGCCGGCCCGTTTTTGTCACAGGACCGAAAGAGCTGGCAAACATTTGTCTGGGTCTTGCTGCTTACTCAACGAATGTTTATCTCACTAGGGAAAGCAATTTTCAACAGGTTAAAGTTCTTGAGTCTGATCCTGTGTGTTCGTGACAATTTTGACCACATCCTCAACTTTTCTGATTAAATCAATATCGCAGAATTCCTTGGTGACAGCCATTTGAATATTTGTCTCGTCCGAAGTCAAGAGATCAAGGAACGCTCCGAGAAAATTGTTGAAAGACTTATCGTCGAACTTAAGATCCACCATCAACGAATAATCCGTGCAGAATTCGCCATATTTCTCCAGTAACTCTCTGTTCTTTTTGTATTGAATATTTTGGAGAGCAGCATCAATTTCAGCATTGCGCGGCACAGCACCCGACCATCGTTCAGACGAATAAATCTGTTTTGAGCTGATGGTGCATTTTTTCCTGCCGATTGAAATCTGAAAACTCCAATCCTTGGAAAAATCGTGCTTCGTCAATCGCTCGACAAGTTCTTTTGCATCCGACGAATCCACCACGAGGCCGTCAATCACCCGGTCGTTCCTGTCCCGCACAACCGGCGTTCTGCTTCCCGTTAAGCCAGTCTTTGAAGCCAACGCAATCAGAGCCATGATGCGACGTAGACCGATTTCCGGCACTTTGGTCCAGTAAGGAAACACTTCCTTTTCTCTGGTCGTGAAATGAATAACTGACATACAACCACCTTTCTGTGCTGGTACTTGTTATCCATCGTAAAGGCGGTTGCGTCATTGACTGACGCGTACGTGATTGCGGTAATGCTCACCGTTCGTTTTGGACCGTGTTCGTAAGTCAGGTCGCCAATTGGTTTGCGCTTGTCGCGGTTATGGAGCGGTATCTGCCAAGGCGCTTCAAAAATTTTTTCAACCTCATTTGACAGAGTTAACCTTTCAGTTATAATGCGCCTTCCTTTGAAGGCCTTACGGCTTTTGCTCGGTCCTCTCTACCAATGGAGGGCCGAGCTTTTTTCATTTTCCGCCTGCGCAAAAACACTCCGACTACGAGCCCAGCCAATCGTGCTTGGCAAACGATGCGATGTAGTCAGCCCAAAAACGGTCCGTTTCCACCGTACACAAGCGCTTGGCAAGCATCGCCTGCTGATTCGCTGTCGCTCGTGCATACGAAGCCAGCCAAAGCAGCTTTGCTGACGGATTTTCGTAAAGTTGTGTCGCTTTCTGATCCGTCGTCTTATTGCTGTTTTCCACGTTTTCCGAAGCGTTGATCAGTGCCAGATTGGCAAAATGGTGCAGTACCGTTCTGTCTTGGATGCTCGGAGTTTCCTGCGCAATCCAATGCTCGATTTGCGAACGTGACACAATCCGCATTGTCTCGGCTCTGTCAGCGAACTGTTTGCGGAAGTTCTTCAGCGGATCGTCTGACGACTTTTCTACATTCAGATCCCGGATGAGCTCGACGTGTTGAGGATGATCGAGCATTTGGGCCAAATAAGAAAAGCTCGTCGCCTTTTGCTTTGAATCCACCCACAGCAGCCAGTCGGTGAAAAAAAGCTTCCAACGAACGCCATTTTCGGTATACCGCCAAGCGGCAAATTTTTCGTCCTGCTTGTCACACTGTCTGACA
>ENA-ORQX01000867-ORQX01000867.1-human-gut-metagenome-genome-assembly--contig:-NODE-867-length-21372-cov-3.562603_pt1 | contig 21372 bp, 13 predicted proteins | sample MGYA00242170_ERZ509124 | MGnify/ENA primary metagenome ERZ509124 (study PRJEB26280, sample SAMEA2338647) | human gut metagenome | biome: human gut; feature: human-associated habitat; material: faeces... | reverse complement strand
TCCATCTGCTCCCGTTCCTTTTCCTGTCTGCTACTGTATAACGCAGTCGTTCCAACTGCCGCTAAAGCAATCAGCAGCCCTGCAATCACATATTGTCTGTACCCAAAAAAACCTTTCTTTTTCATTATTTCTCACCATCCATTATTTATTTTTAACCATAGTGTTGCCACATCCCGGATGGTTTATACGATTGTTTTTTTATTTCTTTCCTATAAATTTCCGGCCTGCCCGATCACTGCTCCCTTATAAAAATAAGCAAGGATCTCCCGATAGCCATATCCCTCTTTTGCAAGTTCCTCTGCTGTATTCTGGCTTAATCCAAATCCATGCCCCATGCCCCTTGCCACGATGCGCACATGATCGTCCATTTCCGTAATCGTAAAACAGGCAGATGGAAGCTCTAATGCATGGCGGAACTGCTCTCCATCGTATGTTTCCCCCGCAACTTTGATTTTTGTCACATACTCTGCCGCATCGCGGCTTACGATTTCAATCTGTGCCGGTTCTGTCAGCTCTGCATCTGGATATGCAGTCCTGCATTTTTCCAGATATTCTTCTTTTTCATAATAAAACACGGAAAGATAACCTTCCGCCGTGGTGTCCGCATGACATTCTGCCGTAACAAGATATGGCATGTCTGCATCTTCATATAACTCTGACATGCTGCGTGTCCGCCCGCTGCTGATCGCATGATATGCCGCATATATGTAAGTTCTGTTATATAAGAGTGTCTCCCCCGCCGTCGCTTCCACACAGGATTTCAGTTTCTGATAATTTTTATCAAAATTTTCTCCCCAAAGCTCCTGCTGCTGATCCGGCGGCATGCTCTCCGGTTCCTTCGTCCCCGCCTGCATGGCATCATACAGATTCGTTCTGGCGATCACACATTGTGCTTTGATCGTTTCCGCTGATTTATCAATCCCGATCTCCTGCGCCACGATCTGCAAGACCTTCATCTCAGTTTCTTCATCCTCATCCTTACTGTCTCCACTTTGTGTCTCTGCCTGTCCTGATAAGATATCTTTTTTATTTTCCTGATGCTCCCGGACTTCCCTCTCCATACCCTCTACACTGTCTATTGTGTTCAGTACTTCCTGCGCCCCTTCCTTTCCATAAATGAGGTTTTCCAGGCGCATTCGCTGCATCAGTGTTGTGATAAAAACCGGCACCAGTAATATCAGACATATTCCTTTCAGCCAGAAACCTGCGCGTTTTCTTCGTCTTTTTCCCATAAAAAAATCTCCCTGTCCATTTAATATATGAAACAGAGAGACTTCTCATTCAGATTTTTTACATCACATTCATTACCAGACTAAATGCCTGCATCATTACAAATCCGATCTCTGCCATGATCAGCAGTGCATAAAGTACAGTATACACGATTGGAAACGCCATTTTGCGTTTTAAAAGATGTGCCCGCCATACATAATAACCAGGCTTTAAAAAGATTGCAAACAGGATCAGTCCAAGTATTTTATAATTCTGCTTGTTGATCTTTACAATGTCGATGACAACAAAAATAATGAATGCCGCAAGCAATGCATAATTAAGCAGAGAAAATATCACATAACTTCCACTATACATCACATTCATATAGCTGCCATCCATAATGCTGTCATAAGTCATTGCCTGAAATACAGATGATGTCGCAACCATGCTGATGATCTCACGCAGCGGCATTACGATCAGTAACAGATAGCAGAAAATATCTGAAACCGGACCATGCTCCTGCGGTGTCCAGTTATTCTGGCTGTACTGCGGATTGCCATAGGTCTGCTGACCTCCATTATACTGCTGATCCCCGTAAGTCTGCTGTCCATTGTTATACTGCTGATTGCCATAGGTCTGCTGACCTCCATTATACTGCTGATCCCCGTAAGTCTGTTGTCCATTGTTCATGTTCTGATTTTCGTCCATAGCCTTCTCCTCCTCATTTCCAACTTTATTTTTTCTGTCTGTTTCCAATAATATTGGAAAGCGCTGCAAACTGCTCTAACGTAAGTGCCTCCCCCCGGATGGTAAGCGGCTCGCCAAGTTCTGCAATACACTCCTGTATCTCTTCCTTGGAAAGATGTACCTGCGGCGCATTCGACAATCCGTTCGCCAGTGTTTTCCTTCTCTGGTTAAATGATGCCCGGATAATGTGAAACATCAGTTTTTCATCATCCACCTGCACCGGCACCTCCTCGTGTCTGGTCAGCCGGATCACCGCACTGCCGACATTCGGGCGCGGCATAAAGCAGTTTGGCGGAACATTGGCAACGATCTCCGGTTTTGCATAAAACTGCACCGCTAACGACAACGCACCGTAATCTTTCGTTCCCGGTCCTACCTGCATGCGGTCTGCAACTTCCTTCTGCACCATGACCGTAATGCTGTCGATCGGAACATGGCTCTCAAAAAGTCCCATGATGATCGGTGTGGTAATATAATAAGGAAGATTTGCAACGACCTTGATCGGCTTTCCACCGTTTCTTTCCATCGCAATCTTTGCGATATCCAGTTTTAAAATATCCTGGTTGATCACAGTCACATTATCATAAGCGCTCAATGTATCCTCTAAGATTGGGATCAGATTGGTATCGATCTCTACCGCAACCACTTCCCTGGCATTTTCACACAGATACTGTGTCATCGTACCGATACCCGGACCGATCTCAAGAACAAAATCATCCTTTGTCACTCCCGCGGCCTCGACGATCTTCTCAAGTACATGCGGATCGATCAGAAAGTTCTGCCCGAATTTTTTCTGAAAATTAAAATGATATTTCTGCAAAACCGCAATCGTATTCTGCGGAATCCCTAATGTAGCCATAAAACTCCTCTCAATCCTTCCGGTTACTTAACATTTCCTCAAACAGCGTATCTAAAAACTCTGTATACAACCCGTTAAATGTCTCATGAAAAGTCTGTGCCACACTTGCATCTCCCTGACCTGTCATCTGTGCCTCCTCAAAAAGTGCAAATGCCGTTTCATAAAGCTCCGGATTTTTATCATAAAATACTTCCGTCAGTCCATCCTGAAAAGCAAACTGCGCCTCCTGGGAAAGATTGTCCTTGAAATCTTCCTTGGAAATACAGCCTTTCTCCTCATAATCAGAAAGATAAATATGTCCCTCTGCAGATTTTACAAAATCGCGAAATACCGTTGCCACATCCTCGTATGTAACAGGAACATAATTCTCATTCCAGTATCTGTCAAATGTTTCCCTGTCCGGAAAGTGTGAAAAAATATCGTTATCCATGTTATTCTCCATTTCTGCGTGTGAAAATTCTTATGTTTCACACTATTCTCCATTTCTGCGTATAAAATATTGTATACAATAAACAGACTGCGCATTCCATGGGCAGACCTATCGCCATAAATATACAAACAGGATGCCATCACGGTCTGTCCGTCTCTGACACCCTGTCTTTCATTATATACAAAAATCATATATAAGGCAAAGATTTATTTTTCATCGTGGAACATTTCGATAACACTGTTCAGCCGTACAATATTCTCACGGTTATTGTCCACAAGTGTTTCATTTCCCTGGACAATTCCGGAAACCTCAAGTGTTTTCTGTGCAATATCCGTCACACCATCAGCCGCCTCGGAAACCGTCGAACTGACACCCTGCATGGCATCTGCAATCTCAACGATGGAACTTAACAGTGTATTGATCTGTCCGCTGATGGCAGACATATCATCATCAAATACGGTTGCATCTTTCGTATACTGGTCTGCAACCCCCATAAAGTCCTCATAATCTTTTAGTACTGTCTGCTCTAAGAAATCCGTACTTTCCTTTAAGCATCCTGTCATATTTGCCACAGCCTGGTTTACCTCGTCAATGATTTCATTGATACTGCCGACCGTCGTGGATGTCTGGGCTGCCAGCGTACCGATCTCTCCGGCAACGACTGCGAATCCCTTTCCTGCCTCTCCGGCTCTTGCCGCCTCGATTGAGGCATTTAATGCCAGCAGATTCGTCTGACTTGAAATTTCAAGGATTGCCTGTGTAAACTGGTTGATCTTTTCTACTGCTTTTGCCTGCTCCATGGCAGCTTCTGTTTTCTGCTGTACATTTTCGTACATCTGAACCGTTTTTTCGCTTGCAGCCTGCGTCTTTAACTTAAGCTGACCTGCGCGTTCCTTTACCTCAACAGAGGACTCCCGTCCCTCCTTTGAATACCGCTCAATATCCGTTGCACGCTCTTTGATATCACTGACCGTGGTGTTGACCGTCTCCATCGTCGCCGCTGTCTCTTCCATAGCAGCCGCAAGCTCCTGCGTCGTGTCTGTGTTGACGCTGCTCATTTCACGCACACGCTTCGTCGTGTCAGAAAGCTGTTCTGTCGTATTTTTCAGATCTGTGTATACATGACGGATATTTGCTACCATTTGACGCAGATTCTTGCGCATGTTGTGAAGTGATATCGCCATTCTTCCGGTTTCATCTTTTCTTTTATAAAGGTGCTGGTTTGCCGAATTGCTCGCAAACTCAAATTCAGCCGTCTGTTTTACGATACCGTCGATCTGGGTGATCGGCTTTGTGATTGTAAATCCGAGTACTGTACCGATAATTATGGTAAGTATCATTGCAAAAGCAGCTCCTCCGAATATCTGTTTTGCAAGCTGTCTGGATTTTTCCTGCAGTTCAGTTTTTGGTGCCGTAAGGACAAATTTCATGCCATTTTCCAATGTCTTATAATACATGACCTTATCTTTTCCCTGATAAGTATAGGAAACGGCAGTCTCCTCCGTCTGCTCATTTCCAAGCGCATCCACTACTGACTGCAGTCCGCTGTCTGCATCCGCAAGATTACTTCCAATCTCAAGATCTTTGTGATACATGACCTTACCAGATTCATTGACAAGGAATCCATATCCACTGTCAAATATACTTAAAGAATCGATCGTATCCGTAAATTCGCTGAAATCAATATCCATTCCGATGATACCAATAGACTCGCCGTCCACCTCGATTGGAATAACGTATGAGATCATATATACACCAATGTTGGAATTTAAGTATGGTTCCATCCAGGTTTCTTTTCCATTCTGTACCGGAATATAATACCATCCGACATGCTCCACATCACTCGGATCATACATGGAAAAGTCCGTTGGCGTCACACTCTCAAACTCACTGTCACTATTATCTCTTGTTAGAAAAAGTCCGCTTGTTGGTTCCGTAAATTCAGGATTATAACGGATATACGCCGTGAGTGCTCCCTTTGTGTTCTGTGCAGACTGCATCAGGATAGGAAGCATCTGCTTTGTATAAGTATCCACATAATCCCTGCTTGTCCGGAAAGATGCTGCATGCTCCAGTTTGGCAACTGCAATGCTGTATACCATTTCCACTGACTGTGAAACATTCTGCATCATGGTATCAAGTTCATCGCTCTGACTCACACACTTAAGCTGCATTTCCTGCTGTGAATCTTCATAAGAAGTGCTGACTGAGTTTACAATACTGATCGCTCCGCAGATAAATGTAGATACCAGCGAACATAGTATTACAGTTACAATAATTTTTGTTTTTATTGATTTCATACCAATTTCCCCCTCTGTCCAGATTCCTCCTGTTGTTTCAATTTTACCATATTCGACTTTATTTTCAATAAAATATATACTGTTTCGTTATGTTTTCGTAGATTTTAAAAATTATATGCTATTTTTTTATTCATTTTATCGAACATATTTTCGTTTTTCTATTGCATGTGTTTTGATTTTGTGTTATATTGATTTTATCGAACACTCGTTCTGTTTTTTAGTAATATGCGACCGATAATCCAACCCCGTTTATATGTAACTATGAAGAATATGAAAAGACCATGAGAAATGGAGATCAACATGAACATCCAGCAAAATATGTCCCTAATGGAAAAACTTTCTATACTTACCGCCGCTGCAAAATACGATGTTGCCTGTACTTCCAGCGGTGTGGACCGCCGTGGCAATTGCACCGGCATGGGGAACTCTCTCGCCTGCGGAATCTGTCACTCATTCTCTGCGGATGGGCGCTGTATTTCTCTGCTCAAGATCCTCTTTACCAATGAATGTATTTTTAACTGCGCCTACTGCCAGAACAACTGTAACTCCGATGTAAAACGGGCTTCCTTTACCCCGGATGAAGTCTGTGAGCTGACGATAGAATTTTACCGGCGCAACTATATTGAGGGACTTTTCCTAAGTTCCGGCATCATGATCAGTCCCAATTACACGATGGATCTGATCTATCAGACCCTCTACCGGCTGCGCAATGTCTACCATTTCAACGGCTATATCCATGTCAAAGCGATTCCCGGCGCAGATCCTGTCCTTGTGGAAAAAGCCGGTTTTCTTGCCGACCGTATGAGTGTCAATTTAGAACTTCCGACCGCCGACAGCTTAAAGAAACTGGCTCCCTATAAGTCCAGAACTACTATTTTAAAACCAATGCGCCAGATCCAGAACCGCATTACGGAAAATAAGGATGAACTTGCCATTTACCGCAAAGCACCGCGTTTTGTCCCCGCCGGTCAGAGCACACAGATGATCATTGGTGCCACTCCGGAACACGATTATGAAATCATGCGCGTTGCTGAGACACTTTATCAGAAGTTTGACTTAAAGAGAGTTTTTTACTCGGCTTTTGTCAATGTAAACCACGACTCAAACCTGCCGGTTCTGCCGGGTGGTCCGCCTCTTTTACGTGAGCACCGCCTCTATCAGGCAGACTGGCTGCTGCGCTATTATGATTTTAAAGTGGATGAATTACTGACCAAAGACCGCCCGGATTTTAATATCTATCTGGATCCAAAATGTGACTGGGCACTCCGTCACCTGGAGTATTTTCCGGTTGAGATCAACCGTGCCGATTACCACACCCTTTTGCGTGTTCCCGGCATCGGTGCAAAGTCTGCCTCACGCATCGTAAAGGCAAGACGTATGAATAAACTCGATTTTTCCGACCTGAAAAAGATCGGTGTCGTACTAAAACGTGCCCTGTACTTCATCACCTGTTCCGGTCACATGATGTATCCCACCAAACTGGACGAAGACTATATCTGCCGCAATCTGATTGCTGACCGTACCCAGATTCCACGCGAAATACGGGAGGCAGGGTATCAGCAGCTCAGTTTGTTTTCCTGATGATGCTGAATGGAGATTAGTATGAAAAATAAGATTTTTCACACGCAGGATTTGTGCTTACGCACAAACTTGAGATGCAAATGAAAACGTTGTTTTCATTGAAAGACAGCGCAAGAATGGAGATTAAAATGGAGGATTATCATGGGTAACAGTGGAATCGGTGTTCCGCTGCCGGAACTGGCAGCATACTGTAGAGAGGCAGCAGCAGAGGGAGCCGTGCTTTTAAAGAATGAGGGGCATATGCTTCCGGTCAAAAAGGATGAGACAGTTTCTATTTTCGGAAGAAGCCAGATTGAGTATTACCGGAGTGGAACCGGTTCAGGCGGGGCGGTCAATGTGCCGTATGTCAAAAATATTTTAGACGGAATCAAAGAAAATAATGCTTTTCCTGTAAATGAGGAACTGGTAGAAACCTATAAAGAATGGTTAAAGGAGCATCCGTTTGACAATGGAGGCGGTGGATGGGCGGCAGAGCCGTGGCATCAGGAAGAGATGGAAATCACGGAAGAGATCGCACGCCGCGCAGCAGAAAAGTCTGAAAAAGCTATTTTTCTGATCGGAAGAACTGCCGGTGAGGATAAAGATTACGAGGACACGGAAGGCAGTTATCTTCTGACAAAACGGGAAAAAGAAAATCTTCGTGTTGTAACAAAATATTTTGACGAAGTGGCAGTGCTTTTAAATGTGTCTAACATCATTGATATGAGCTGGACGAAAGATGCGGCATATCAGGATCACATCAAAGCGATTCTTTACATCTGGCAGGGTGGTATGGAAGGCGCGAACGCCGTTGCAGATCTGTTATCGGGCAGAGTGACACCATCCGGAAAACTGACGGATACGATCGCGGAGAAACTTTCTGATTACCCGGCAGCAGACCATTTTGGAAGTAAGACAGAAAATATTTATGCGGAAGATATCTATGTCGGCTACCGTTATTTTGAGACATTCGCACCGGAAAAAGTAATGTATGAGTTTGGTTTCGGTTTATCTTATACGGAAATTTCCATGGAGACGGTAAAAGCGGAGAGTACAGGAAATGGAAAAGATGCAAAGATCGCACTCAGTATCCGTGTGAAAAATACCGGGGAAGCAGCCGGAAAAGAGGCTGCACAGGTTTATGTGTCCGCCCCACAGGGACAGCTTGGAAAACCGGCAAAGGTATTGTGCGGATTTGCAAAGACAAAACTGCTTGCTCCGGGCGAGGAGGAAGTACTTGAACTTACCATTCCGGTAAGCCGGTTTGCTTCCTATGACGACAGCGGTGTGACTGGTCATAAGTCCTGCTATGTCTTAGAGGAAGGTCTGTATAAGATCTATGTTGGAAACAGCGTCAGATGCACAGAAAAAGCCAATGTGGACGGAAAAGGCGGTTATAAGGTTTCTTCCTGTATCGTCACAGAGGAGTTGGAGGAGGCGCTTGCGCCGACAAAAGAATTTTTGCGTCTTAAGACAGGCAGACAAAAGGAGGACGGGGTGTTTGCCCGTGCATATGAAAAAGCACCACAGCAGATGGTTGATCTGGCAGAGCGGATCAAAAGCCGTCTGCCAAAAGAACTGCCACAGACCGGAAATAAAGGAATTACCTTACAGGCGGTTGCAGAGAATATCAAAAATGGCAGCAGTGTGGAAGAAGAATTGGACGCATTTGTAGCACAGTTTACCAACGAGGAGTTAGCCGTGATCGTCCGCGGCGAGGGAATGAGCAGCCCGAAGGTAACACCGGGTACAGCATCCGCATTTGGCGGTGTCAGCGACAGCCTGCATGGTTATGGCATCCCGATTGCCTGCGCATCCGATGGCCCGTCCGGCATCCGTATGGAGAGCGGATTAAAGGCAACACAGCTCCCGATCGGAACACTCCTTGCATGTTCCTTTAATATTCCAATGATGGAAGAATTATATCAGATGGAAGGCAGGGAATTAGTTGGAAACGAGATCGACACCCTGCTTGGACCGGGAATCAATATCCACCGCTATCCATTAAATGGACGTAACTTTGAGTATTTCAGTGAAGATCCGCTTGTGACAGGACAGTTTGCGGCGGCAATGACAAGGGGAATCCGAAGTGCCGGTTCTTCTGCGACCGTGAAACATTTTGCAGCGAATAATCAGGAGACGGAAAGACATAATGTAAACTCCGTTGTATCTGAGCGGGCACTCCGTGAAATCTATCTGAAAGGCTTTGAGATTGCCGTGAAAGAGGGAAATGCAAATTCGATCATGACCTCTTACAACCCGGTCAACGGACACTGGACGGCATCCAATTATGACTTAAATACGACGATCCTGCGTGGCGAGTGGGGATATCAGGGAATTGTTATGACAGACTGGTGGGCAAAGATGAATGACGTTGTAAACGGCGGGGAGGCAGACCGCAGATACACCTCATTCATGGTTCGTGCACAGAATGACTTATACATGGTAGTCAACAATAATGGTGCTGCCATCAACGCAGCGGGCGATGATACCGTAGAAGCGCTGGAGGCGGGAAAACTCACTGTTGGAGAGTTACAGCGCTGTGCGAAAAACATCTGCCGTTTCCTGCTTGGAACACCTGTGATGAAACGTCCGTTAAAAGATTTTGATCCACTGCTTACAGTTACTGCAAAAGAAGCAGTAAATACAGACGGAAAGCAGGTCTGTGCACTGCAGAGCGGAAACCGGATTGAGGCAGGAAAGTTTGAAAACACAGTCCTTTATGTGGAAAAAGAAAGCATTTTAAACGTTAATGCACATTTCTGTTTCCCGGTGGAAGGATTAGCACAGGGAGCTGCCAATCTGTATCTGAATGGAGAACTGATGGCAACCGTCCAGACAGGTGGAACCGGAGAGCGTTTCCTGACACAGCGGATGTGCCGTGTGAAATTTATGCCGGGGTATTATGAACTGAAAGCAGAGTATGTGACACCGGAACTGAAGTTGGACTGGATTGAGTTAGAGTAAAATTTATTATCTGAATTTATAAAGTAAAAGTATACAATTTTAATCTCATAAAACAACTTAAAAAAGCAAAAATTAAGTAAAAACTCTGAAAATTTACAAACTAATATAAGCTTAATTGACAATGTTTTTTAAAGTAACATATAATTAAAAGACAAAGTGCATAAAGCTAATAAATGTATTGGAGGTAAGTTTATGAGAAAACGTTTTATGGAAAAACGACTTGCAGCCGCTCTTTTAGCGGCTGCAGTTGCGTTTTCAAGCGGCAATTTTGCAGGGGGATACGAGTATGTCTATGCGGCAGAAGCGAGTGTGTTTTATACCGGGACAAACACAGTAACAAAAGACAAACTGGATCTTGCAACAGAGGATTGGGATAATCCGCCAATGATCACTTATGATGAAAGTATTGCAGATTGTGTGACAACGAAAGATTTCACAATGAAGGCAGATATTACACTGGATGATGAGGCGTACGCATCATTGGGTACCGGGGAAAGTTACTTAAAGGTTCAGGGTATCGTGAAGCTGGGAAGTGAGTGGACATGGACAGACAGTCAGGATATCCCGTATTTACAGCAGAGCAGTTTTTCAGAAGATACACATAAAACAACGATTACGATCAAGTTTGAGGATAAGGATGCAGATGATTTAAAAGGTGTATATTTCCGACTGATTGGTCAGGGCTTTTCAGGAACATGTACATTTTCCAATGTTACATTAAGCGGTGTGGCAGAAGCGCAGCCGGAACTGCCTGCAAAAGATCCGAGTGTGATCGATGATTTTGAATCTGCAGAGACAGGAAGCAGTGCAGGCTGGGAGCAGGAAGGCGGCTGGCAGTACGACAATGTGGTAGGAATCAGTGTAGCTGAATTTCAGGGAAGCAAAATGTTAAAGGCAGATCTCGATTATACCGGTTGTGAAGGTTTTACATGGAGTGAGGCAAAGATTAAAAAGTCGTTTGCAGAAGGACTTGATGTATCGGCTTATAATGTTTTAAGCTATGAAATGATCTATCCGGAAGCTTTTGACGGTTCTTTTAAGGCAAAGATTTTTGCAAAAAACGGAGCAGATGATGTGGAGATCATCAACAAAGAAGCAAAGATCGAAACGTCAGATCTCGGTGACGGATATAAGAAAGCAGTGGTCACTGTCAAATTCTCACCAAACACTGCAAAGATCACGGATCTGATGATTGGAACAGTTGGTGTGAACACTGCCTTTTTGGGAAGCGTATATCTGGATAACCTGACTTTATCCCAGTATAATGCAGCGGGCGATTATACGGAGATCACAGAGACGGCAGGAGAGGCTGTGCTTGCAGATACGTCCAGTATGCCGGAAGAAGTAACACTTTCGGATGTGAATGCATCAGGTTCAGCAAAAGCGTTATATGCATATTTAAAAGGACTGGATGCTGCTGACCAGGTATTATTCGGACATCAGAATGACACAAGCAAGCATGTTTCAACCAGAGACGGTGTCTATTCGGATACAAAGGACGTGACCGGAAGTATTAGTGGTCTGGTCGGAATCGATTCGCTGGCACTGACAGGCGTGGAACTTGGAATTGATAACGTAGATGATGCAGTTCAGAAATCTATCGAGATCAGCAAGGCAGCAGCTGCAGAGGGTGCAATCATTACATTATCCACCCATATGCCGAATATGAGCAATGAAAAAATCATTGCAACGCCGGATGCGGCGAGAAAATATGATTTTTCACAGTGTGATTTTTCGGAGGCAAAAGACCTGAGCAATAACTGCTCCGCAGAAGTACTTCCGGGTGGAAAATACAATGCGCAGTTTACAACCTATCTTGATATCATTGCAGATTACGCAAACGGACTTGGCGATATTCCTGTTTTATGCCGCCCATTCCATGAAAATACAGGCGGATGGTTCTGGTGGGGTGCTGCGACAACCGATAAAGAGACATACCGTGCGCTGTTCCAGTACACACAGGATTATCTGGCATCAAAGGGAGTACACAACTTTATTTATGTATATTCCCCAAATGGTCCGTTAACTTCAGAGGAAGAGTATATGGACCGCTATCCGGGCGATGACTGTGTGGATATCGTTGCATTTGATTACTATGATGATTACAATACTTATCCGGCAGAATATTCCGGCGAGTTTGTGGACAATTTAAAGAAAACCTGTCAGGTGGTAAAGAATATTGCAGACGCAAAAGGAAAAGTAGCTGCAATTTCCGAAACCGGTGTAAGGGTGATGAAGGCCGATGGATCGGATAATGAAGGAATTTTAGTAAAAGGAAATCCGATCGCAGGACACAACTGGTACAAACAGGTTAATCAGGTGGCAGTTGACACCGGAATGCCGTACTTCTTACTGTGGGCAAATTTTGGAGACACCAACTTTTATGTCCCATATAAATATGATGATACCCACGGACAGGAACTGATCAACGAGTTTATTGAATTCTACAATGAAAAATCTTCTGTTTTTGCGAATGGAACAAACTTTTACGGAAATGCAGACCAGAAAGAAGTAAGAAATGTAAATCAGGGAAATGCAGCAGGTTATTTTGCCAATGTTTTCTCTAAGATGGCAATCACAAGTGCATTTACTTTAAAAGCAAATGTGAGAAATGCACAGAGTGTAAGTTTTGTGCTGACAAACCCGGATACAAATACAGAAAAAACGATCACGGCAGAGAAAACGGAAGAATCCGGTGCTTACGAAGGTGTGCTGTCTGCGGATATTCTGAGTGCACTTGGAACAACGGATACCGGTAAGATCAGCCTTGTGGCAGATGGCAAAACACTTGTGACTGTTTCCTATATCAGTTTTGGAAAAGAAAAGGAAACACTTGCAAAGAATGTCATTGAAAATTTTGAATTATACTATGATGACAATGACTACCTGAATGGAACTTTTACAGAAAATTCAGCAGCAAACTGCAGTTCTTCCTTTGTATTAGATAAGGATCATAAAGCAGAAGGTGTTTACGGAGGTGCATTTACTTATCAGCTTAAGACGAGCGGACCGGAAGTATGGACCGGACGTATGAAAGGTTTAAGCACAAACGATTACAGCGAATACAATGCGGTCAGCATGTGGGTAAAACCGGATGGAAAAGGACAGAAACTGGTAGTTCAGCTTGTTTCCGGCGGAGAGGATTTCGAAGTATTTCTGACTGACTTTGTAAAGACGACAGAGGCAAAATATGTTACGATCCCATTTAACAAATTAAAGGGTAAACAGAATGGAACTTTTGCTCCAAAGAATGTTACGAAGTTTGCAATCTGGTGTAACAGCATTTCAGAAGACGGAAATGGGGTTGATATCCAGTCGAAAATTGTTTTTGATGATATCCGCTTTGTAAATGTGGATGAATCAAAGTTAAATGTGACAGAATGTGGATATGTACTGACAGATCAGTCACTCGTGTCCGGAGGACAGAAACCGGGAGATACGGAGAAACCGGGAGATACAGAGAAACCGGGAGATACAGAAAAACCGGGAGATACGGAGAAACCGGGAGATACAGAAAAACCGGAAAATACAGAGAAACCGGGTAATACAGATAAAACGACAGTTGCACAGGTTTCCGGCTTCAAACAGTTCGGGGCAACGAAGACTTCCATCCGCTTAACATGGAAAAAAGTAAAGAAAGCAGATGGTTATCAGATATACCGTTATAACAAATCAACGAAAAAATATCAGAAGGTTGCAACGGTAAAAACTAATACCTATACGGATAAAAAGCTCAAAACAGCAACGGTTTATCAGTATAAAGTGCGTGCATACAGGAAAAGCGGTAAAAAGACGGTAACCGGAAAGTACTCCAATGTGATCAAGGCTGCGACCAGCCCGCAGAAGGTGACTGCGGTTAAGGCAAAACGTGTGAAGTCCAAGGTAAAATTAACCTGGAAGAAGGTAAAAGGTGCAGATGGATACGAGATCTACCGTGCAACATCCAAAAAAGGAAAATATCAAAAGATAAAGACGCTGAAAAAGGGCACTATTGTTTCTTACACAGACGGCAAAGCGAAGAAAGGAAAAACATATTACTATAAAGTAAGAGCCGTAAAAAATGCCGGAAAAACATCGGTGAAAGGAACTGCTTCAAATGCAGTGCGCTGTGGAAAATAAAAAGATTTATCATAATAATGATTATCTGGAGCGTAGATAAGGCTGACAGCAAAAAATCCGTGCGGATCAAAACTGATCCTGCACGGATTTTTTACTTATTCATGACAATAGGTTTCCTGTGAGGCGGTCTATTGTTTAGTTCAACATATTTAAGAACTGTGTGATCCTTGGAATGTTACTCTGTTCAAGTTCGGTGTAAGTTCCCTCTTTTAAGATTTTTCCCTCATCGAAGAAAACAACTTTATCTGCCACTTCTCTTGCGAAAGACATCTTGTGTGTAATGATCACGATGGTCTGTTTCTCGTCAACCAGTCTGCGGATGATATTTAAAACTTCCACTTCAAGTTCCGGGTCTAAGGCGCTGGTAGGCTCATCAAAAAGAAGTAGTTCCGGTTTCATGGCGAGTGCCCTTGCGATGGCGATTCTCTGCTGCTGGCCGCCGGAGAGCTGTCCCGGATAAGCGTCGCGCTTATCGGATAAACCGACTTTCTCTAAAAGAGATAACGCTTCTTTTTCGCATTCACTTCGGTCTTTCTTTAAGACGGTGATAGGACCTTCCATAATATTTTCCAGCACCGTTTTGTGAGGAAAAAGCTGAAAGTTCTGGAATACCATACCGGTTTTCATGCGGATATTCCGGATCTCGTTGCCGCTGTACTTTACTTTCTGTCCCTCTTGAAAGGACATAGAAGAACCGTTTAAAGTAACGGTTCCGCTATCCGGGATCTCAAGCAGATTAATACAGCGCAGCAATGTTGTCTTGCCGGAACCGGATGGCCCGATCAGGACGGTGGTTTTATTTTTCGGAATCTCTAAGGAGACACCTTTTAAGACCTGATTATTGTCAAATGATTTATAAATGTTATCTAAAGAATACATATGATACCTCTACTTTCCGACACGCAGTTTTTTCTCAATCCATTTCTGCAGTCCGGTCAACAGCGTACAGAAAAGAAGGTAAATGAGTGCAACTTCGATATAGATCCAAAGGTATTCGAGTGAGCTTGCTGCGGCTTCCTGTGCTTTACGGAACATCTCACCGATCATGATCGTAGATGCAAGGGAAGTATCCTTGACAAGACCGATAAAGGTGTTAAAAAGCGGTGGTATGGATACGGTAGCAGCCTGCGGAATGATGATACGGCGGAATGTCTGCTGATAACTCATTCCGAGGGAATAGCCTGCCTCCCACTGACCTTTATTGATGGAAAGGATTGCCGCGCGGATCGTCTCTGCGGAGTAGGCACCTACATTTAAGGAGAGTGCCGAGATACAGGCAACCCACTTGTTGATGCCAAGGGGATTACAGATACCCCAGTACATGATAAATAACTGTACAAGCAGTGGTGTTCCGCGGAATACCCAGATATAGATTCCGGCGATCTGTTTTAATACCGGTATTTTGTTGATAATAAAAAGTGCACACAGCACGGCAATGATGACACCGATCGCAAAGGATACCAGTGTCAGGGGAATCGTGTAAAGAAGGCCCTGTCTTAGCATTGGCCAGAATGCATTTTTCATCAGTTTCGCTTGTCTTGCTGTAATAATACCCGCTGTCAGGTATGCATATGATCCCATGATTTTTCTCCTGTAACAAAATTATGGCTGTGATACGTCCATGCCAAAATATTTTTCGGAAATTTCTTTGACGGTTCCGTCCGCTAATAATTCATCAATGGCAGAATTGAGTTTTTCAATCAGCTCGTCATTGCCTTTTTTCACCATAATGGCACTGGAATTGACATTATCAGATTCAGCAACGATCTTGGTGGAGTCCTCGCCGCCTTTCTGCTGTTTCCAGTATGCGTAAGTTAATTCGTCGTTGATCGCACAATCGGCTTCCCCACTTAATACACATTCCATGGCAAGTGCAAATTTATCCTGTCCGACGATCTCTGCGCCGTAGCTTCTTGCAATATCGCTGAAGTTTGAGGTAAGACCTTCTGCAGCTTTTTTACCATTGATGTCTTCGAAGGAATTGATATCAGTATTGTCAGCAGCTACGATCAGCACTGGTTTGGAATAAATGTAAGGGGTGGAAAAATCGAATTTTTCTTTTCTCTCATCTGTGATCGTAACCTGGTTCATGACAACGTCAAAGTTGCCGGCATCAAGTGCAGCAGTGATGGAATCCCACTCTGTCTCAACAAACTGGACATCATAGCCCATCTTTTCACCGATTGCATTTGCCATATCAACCTCAAAACCGGTTAAAGTACCATTTTCATCGTGGTAGGTGTATGGAGCATAAGTTCCCTCCATGCCGACAGTTAATACAGGTTTTTCAGCAGAATCAGCAGAACCTGTGGATTCTGTTGAAGTTTCAGCTGTGTTCTGTGCATTGTCAGCTGTATTATTTGCAGAATTACCTGCTGTATTGCTGTTAGAACCGCATGCTGCCATTCCTGTTGCTAAAACGGCTGTCAGTAAAATTGAAATCACTTTTTTCTTCATAAAACTTGTCCCTTTCCTTTTTTCATAATCTCCATCTTGTTTTCTTAATTCATACTATTCTGATATGATTTAGAAAAGATTATACTTTTATCAGATAATGATGTCAAGTGATTTGCAAAGAAAACATTTTGGTTTGTAAAAAAATACGGTAACAACCTTGCTATACAGGAGAAATGAAGTTATTCCTGTATCGGAGAAAGAAAGTTTTTCAGTTCTTCAATCGGGATTGGTTTTGAAAATTTGAATCCCTGCAGATAGTCCGCGTGACTGTTCACACAGATGGTCTCCTGCTCATCGGTTTCTACACCCTCATAGAGTACTTTGTACCCGAGTTTTTTAAAAGCAGTGGAAAAGTAGTTCAGGATAAACTGGGAATTTTCATCCTTATTTGCCATCAGAAGAAGGCTGCGGTCAAATTTTACAACATCCAGTTTTAAGCTAAGAATCCGGTCAAAATTAGAATATCCGGTTCCAAAATCGTCGAGGTAAGTACATACACCGAGGGATTTAAACTGCATTACACGGTCAAGAACGAGTTCGTATTCGGTATCGTTGCGGCTCTCGGTCAGTTCCACTGCGATGGTATGAAAATCAACACCGTTTCTTTCTACGATCTGCCGGAACTCTTCCATAAAATTTTTGTTGGAGAGCTCTGAAATGGAAAAATTTACGGAAACACGGGAGAGCTGGTAACCTTCATCCTGAAATTCCCGGATCGCACGGCAGGTCTTATTTAAAATGATCATGCTTAATTTATGGATATAGCCATTCTTTTCAGCGAGCGGAATAAACCGGTTTGGATATACCATGCCGGTGTCCTTTAGGTTCAGACGCATCAGTGCTTCTGCGGTGTCATAATTGCCGGCATTTACGTTGCGGACCGGCTGGCAGTATACAAGAACTCTTTTGTCATCAAGGGAACCGTTTTCTGCAATATCTTTTAACTGCGCCGAGAGATATTTCATATCATGAAAACTTTTATAATCGGCGGTGTCGCAGGAGCGGAAATTATTTAGTTCCATCGGTTCTGCAAAGAAGTTAAAAAGTTCGTAAAACTGCTCTAAGTTTTCACAGAAATCCAGATGATTGAACATAACGATCTTATAAGGCAGTTTATAAGTTTCAAAATGGCGTTTAAAGTCATTCTGGATCATATCCTGCGCGATTTTATCTGCATTCCGGATGTCACTGACATCAATTGCAAGAACAAAAAAATCTGTAGATGGGTGGAAGAGGAGTCCGTTTTTAAAGTAGCCGTTCCAGAAGTTGAAAAAAAGTTTGCCAAGCTCATCCGGCATCACATATTCGGAATCAGTGTCGAAACGGAGACACATATAATAAGTAGAATTTTGAATTGACGCCTGCTGGTTTAAATATTCGTTTAGGGAATCTGCATTCAGGGCCCCTGTCTTGATACTGTAAGAACTTCCATGTACCATATAAAGGATTACCATGATCGGCAGGAGAAAGGTGATGGCAAGGAAGGTATTGCTGCCAAAATAGTTTTCTGCACAGACGAGAAAAACACAGATGAACTGTACGATCACGAGCATATGGAATAAACTTGTTGGAATGCGTTTATGATAGTAAAGTAACAGGAAAAAAATAAACGCCATATAAATCCCGTAAGCAATCGTAAACGGTTTTAAATAAAGGTTATCATGCCATGCACCTGAGCTGTCCCGGTAGAAACTGTAACCCAATACAGGTGACAGTGCATCCACAACGGCAAAAATGATATATAAGGAATATAGGAAAATATTCATGATATGTCCTGTTTTTCCCGGAATACCAATCAAAATCTTTAAATAAGCCGCATACAGACAAAAAATGAGCAGCAGGCTTGAATGATATATTGCACGCAGAATACATAAAGTGGTATCACTGTCGAAATACAGTACAGTATAGTAAAAGCAGGAATTGCTGAAGGCTGCAATCAGCAAAAGCGCGATGCAGGTGCGAAAAAGCAGAAAAAGTCTGCTGCGGCGGATAAATGTCTCCCGGAGAAGCAGTAAAAGTAATATACATAAGATCACGAGAATCATATCTACAGCGGGAGTGTACCCGTTGATCAAAAAAGCGTTGGATAATATTTTTGGTTGCAGATTCATAATTTCATTCCCCTGTAATCAGATTAAAAGTAATTTAGCCGAACAAAAATTATACCATAATATGGGAAAAATGTCACGGGATCGCACATGTTAATGTTGACCAAAATGACAGTATGAATGTCGAAAAAATGTCACAAAAATGCATGCTCAGGTTGACGTTAAGACAGCAAAGTTATAAAATAAAAAGCGCAACCGATTGCGCTATATTGGAGAGAAAGAATGTTGCTGAAGCAGTCAGCCGCAGGTACCTTAAGAATATAGAGAAATCGTGGAAAAAAGAGCAAATTAATGGAGGGGAGTGTGAAAAAATTTTTTCACACACAGAAAAGGTGAACATTATGAAAAAACAGGTTTACAGAAAACTACTGGCGGCATGTGTCAGCGTAAGTCTTGGAACTGTTCTTCTGGCAGGATGTGGGGATTCTGCCGGAACGACAGGGACAAAGACAGAAGACGTTTCTTTAACAACAGAAGCACAGAATGAAGCCCGGATAGCGGATATATCAGAGGCACAGCAGGAATCAGAAACACAGACAGAAGTACAGGAGAACAATACATCGGAAGATGTGGTTGAGCCGGTGGGAGAAGTTACAACATTCACGCTGCCGGACGGACCGGAGGAGTCTGATATTTTTGTGCAACCGGTTGCGGATATTTCAGATGACTTTATCCGAGGCATGGATGCATCCGCAGTTCTTTCTGTGGAAAACAGCGGGGCTGTGTATTATGGCTACGATGGAAAAGAGCAGGATGTGTTTGAGACACTTGCACAGTCCGGAGTCAATTATATCCGCCTGCGTGTATGGAATGATCCGTATGACGAGAACGGTAATGGCTATGGCGGAAACAATGATCTGACGACTGCCATGAAACTTGGCGTGCGTGCAGCCAGATACGGAATGAAGGTCTGCATTGATTTTCACTATTCAGATTTCTGGGCAGATCCGAAAAGACAGCATGCACCGAAGGCATGGAAAGGTATGACAGTCGATGAAAAGAGTGATGCACTCTATGATTATACGACAGAGAGCCTTGGAAAGCTGTTAGATGCCGGTGTGGATGTCGGGATGGTGCAGATCGGAAATGAGATCAATAACGGTATGTCCGGGGAAACAGATGTGGATGCCGTGATGCAGCTTTTAAATTCCGGAAGTAAGGCAGTGAGAGAAGTGGCAGAGTCTTATGGAAAAGACATTAAAGTTGCCGTACATTATACGAACATTGAGGATAATGACCAGATCGATACGATGGCAGCAAATTTAAAAGATGCCGGTGTGGACTATGATATGTTTGGTCTTTCCTTCTATCCGTTCTGGGACGGAACCAATGAAAATATGCAGAACGCAGCAAAACTGATCGAGGATAAGTACGGAAAAGAAGTATATATTGCAGAGACTTCTTACTGTTATACATCTGAGGATGGAGACGGTTTTGGCAACAGCCTGAAAGGAACCGATGACCTGACAGACGGTTACGGTGCAACGGTACAGAGTCAGGCAACAGTGATCCGTGATATCTGTGCAGCCGCAAATGAGGCCGGAGTGGAAGGTGTCTTTTACTGGGAAGGCACATGGATCCCTGTCGGATCAGCCGATGCGGATAATTCCGCTCTGTGGGAGAAATACGGAAGCGGTTGGGCAAGCAGTTATTCGGCTGAGTATGACCCGGATGATGCAGGGTTATACTATGGAGGCTGTTCCTGGGACAATCAGGCAATGTTTGATTTTACCGGACACCCACTGGCTTCTTTGAATGTATTTAAGTATTTAAAATATGGCGCAACAGCGCCGCTTGCAGTTGACTATATCCCGGATGTTTACGTCTCCTGCAATGTAGGCGAAGATCTGGTTCTGCCGGAGAGTATTGATGTTGTATACAATGACCGTTCACAGAATAAAAAACAATCTGTAAGCTGGAATGAGACACAGATGAAGGCAATCGATACCACGAAAGCCGGCAGTTATGAGATCGAAGGGGCATTGGAAGAGGGAACCACTGTTACCGCGCATGTGGAAGTGGAAATGGTAAATTATGCGGTCAATCCAGGTTTTGAAGATAAAAACCGTTCAATGTGGAAAGTCTCTTATGAAGGGGAAGCCGATCCGACTGATTATCAGGTAAAAGCGGATGATGCACATTCCGGTGAGACCGCATTTCACTTCTGGTCCGGGGATTCAGATATGGAATTTTCCATTGAGCAGGAAGTGACCGGTCTGGAGAATGGAACGTATCAGTTGTCTGTATTTTCACAGGGCGGTGATATGTCATCGGATGCGTCCATGGAACTGTATGCAGTGACTGCAGATGGCGGGCAGACGGCTCCGTTTATGCTGACCACCTACAATGACTGGCAGAATCCGACGATCAGGGAGATTAAGGTTACGGATGGAACGGTTAAGATCGGGGTACGGTTTCAGTGTAACGTGGGCAGCTGGGGAACAGTGGATGATTTCACACTGAACCGGATTTCGGACTGATAGCTGGTATCGCTGATGAGAAGGAGATGGGTAAAAGACGTGCTTTTTATTTAGGAGCGCTTAATATGATACAGTGGTGGCAGCAGATTTTGCCGATTTGGAATGCGAAGCATCGGCAAAATCCGTTACTGGAACG
>ENA-ORQX01000812-ORQX01000812.1-human-gut-metagenome-genome-assembly--contig:-NODE-812-length-22573-cov-7.610756_pt1 | contig 22573 bp, 16 predicted proteins | sample MGYA00242170_ERZ509124 | MGnify/ENA primary metagenome ERZ509124 (study PRJEB26280, sample SAMEA2338647) | human gut metagenome | biome: human gut; feature: human-associated habitat; material: faeces... | reverse complement strand
CCAAGTCCCCCGCCAATAGTAGCACCGGTACTTAAACCAGACATTGTAGAAGCTCCTTGAATACCTTTCTCGACTCCATAACTATGACCTTGAACATTCCCGAATCTATCTCTAAATGCAACTTCACCTCCACCAACGTATCTACGTCGACGAGGGTAAGCTTTAAGAGTTGAAATGTTTTTAATCATACCACCATTATTAAATTCAGATTTAAATAAGAAGTTAGCACGACTTCTAAGCGTTTTAGTTGTAGAATCATCAACAGTAAAACCCGGTTTTTGATTCTTCATAAAGTAAACAGAAGCATCTTCAGCCGACATAGCATTGACTTTATCTGTACTAAATTTACTATCTTTAGAAGGTAAATAAGTATCAAGATAATAATCAAATTGAGATTCTAAACTATCTTTACGTTTATTAGCTTTAAGATAAGATTGATAACTACCATAAGTATAATTAGGATCTTCAACCCAATTAGTTTTAGGTTTACCTTTATCTTTCTTATCATCCCATTTACGTAGATTCTCAAAACTAAATAAACCATAATTAACAATTCTATTATCACCTTTAGCAGTAGCTCTTTGAGTTTTATTAGATGAAAATAGATCATCAATCGAATCATTTAACGTCTCACCATAAACCATAGACATTAAACCAGTAGCAGCTGCATGATTAAGACCACGCTTCTTAGCATATTTGTAAAAATCACGCATACGTTTAATAACACCATCATCAGCTAGTTGTTGAGGTGTAAAGACTTTAGTATTGTAACCTTTAGTACCAACACCAGTCTCTGCTATATACTTAACAACTTCACGAGCAGGTGCACCGACTTGATAAAGAGAATCAATCTTATGAATCTCAGGACGACCTATAAGACCTTTAGTATTACTCTCTTTATCAAGAGCTTGAATAGCTAAACCTAGAGATCTATTATTAATATCTTTACTTTGATGATATTTAGTAAAAATATCAATAAGAAGACGTCTAGCTTGAGCATCATCAGCGACCTTAGTACGTTTATATTTATTTGGCATACTAATAGTATTTGCAGAGTGTTGCTCCTTACCACAAGCTCTTTCCCTACCGGGGTCTGGAGAGAGTTAAAGAGCAACACTAATTATAAACGAGTATCTTTATCAATCATAACTTCAATATTAGTAAGTCTTAAATCAAGTTGAGTAGCATCAGGATATTTAGTAATATCATCTACATAATCATCAGCTTCTTGACTAAAGAACTTATTCTCATATATCATAGTTATATAAGTCCAAGCATTATGGAACTTAGCAATATCATACCAAGGCTTTTGATATTTAGCTGAAAGTTCAATAAGAGTGTCAATAGCATCTTTATCCATAAAATTAATAAGATTAGGATTAGGATTCCATTGACCATGATCATTCTCAACGAAATCTTCAATGCGATTCCAAAGATAACGACCAGCTTTATATTTAAGAGTTTCATTATCCCACCAAATAGGACTAACACTCATAGGCATAAGACCTGTACACTGAACATCAGTATGAAACATCAGCCAATCAATAGTTTTATTATAGAGATAACGTATATTATCTTCATTATTCATAAGACCATTAATAAGCTGACTACGCCATTCAATATGCTTAAAGAGTTTACTTATAGTAGGCTCGGTAGCATAAATGAATTGAACAACACTAGGATGAATAACATCATCAAAGTAAATACCTTTATTCTTAGCATCAGTCTTAAAAAGAGAACCTTTAGTTATATAAAAGATTCCATGCCGGTTAATGTATGAATAATCTCCGATATACGAGTGAAAAGACGCCCATAAGTTAGTCTTTAATGAGTAGGAGATAGAATAAGACTTATACAAATCAATAGCACCGTTTTTATCTATAATCTTATTAGTGAATATAAATCTTTGGTGCATTTCATCGTATGTAAAGAAACATCCACTATGCGACAATGGATTAATAGCATTAGCGTAAATATGCTCTTTAAACCACTCTTTGAAGCCCAAATCGGATAATTCACTTACGCTTTGATCGTTCTTAACAAGATAAATCTCACCTTTTTCGACATCACAAACAAGATAACCACGATGCGTAATAATAGCACTAAAACGATTGTTACAACCAATTTTACCAGTAGTGCTATAAATAATTTCTTTAGGTTCACGTTGAAACAAATCAGAAGTACCTACATAAGTTGTATTTTCATCATTGTTACCTAGAGTATCTTTAATTGCAGCTACAAGTAATGTATATTGTTGCTGAATATATAAAGCAATATCATCAGATAAAACATTCTCAATAGCACCTTTTTGAATTGAAACATCTTTATAAGCATCAGCTTTATATCGACGCCAACCAATATCAGTAGATTCACTAGGATTAACATCTGAACGTATAATGCGAGAAGGAAAGGTTTTAATATCGTCAATCTTTTTAATAATAACTGCATCTTTAAAACCATCCCAATTCATAGAAGTCTCATAACACTTACCATCCTCGGTATTCCAAAAGTTATCAATAGGATAACTAACATGACCTAAGTTATCAGCTTCTTGATAATAATTATTCTTAGGAGCCCAACGAATAGCTTTCTCAATATCATTCTCGGCAGTATTAGAAATATTACGTTCGAATATCTTATAAGCACTACTATTAACTCCAAGTCCATCATGACGACATTGAAGATTCATACGACTAAATATAAAATAACTAATGATAATTCTATGACAATTAGCGATAGTAGCACCAGCTCCTTCATGTTGGAAACCAGCCGCAGGAGCAACACAACGTTGAGTTATAAATGCAACAAATGTATCACCTTTAAGATATTGAGCTTTTGTAGTAGCAGTATATGTTACGGGATGATATTCAACTCTAACAATGGGAGATATACAAGAAAGATTCTGAGCATAAACGTCAATAGTCTTGAATATATCATCTGCATTACGATCATGATAGTAACAATCTATAATAGCACGATTATTTTCAATAATAGAATACCATTGAAATCTTGCAACAATTCTATCATCTCCATGACTATTTGGATTATCATCACCTTTCCACTCACCAGCAGCAGAATAATCTTTACATATCTTGTTATATTCAAATCCGGGATCTAGTAAGTCACCATTGTTATAAGTAATAGTAACACGTTGATAACTTTTATTATTCCATGCATTCAGATAGTATTTACTATCAAACATAGCGTTATCATCGAGGCCATCATTTTTACTAAATTTATAACTAGAATCAGCAGCTATATTTGAAACAGCTGAATTATTATTAGCAATAAATTCAGGTTTAATAGTAGGCCCATTAAGTCTACTATTAACAATAAGTGAATCAGAAAGAAGAACTGATTGAATCAAATCACCACCTTCATCCCATAAATCAGAACCATCTCCTTTTTCATTTTTAGTATCATTTTTCTGACGATTGAAACAATGCTTCCAAGTCATACGTTCATAAGCACTACGAACGCTATAAGCTTTAACTTGTGGCATAGTCTTCTTTTCAATCAGATATTCAAGAGGATATAATCTATATCTATCACGAGAAGCAAAAGCTCCTTTATAGTTATTACCAACTACATTAGAATAAGCTAAATCTCGAACAACAAGTGATTGACAACACCAATTACTATTGGAACTATTAGGTTGCGCCATGTAAACAACCCAAGATTTAATTTGTTTACGAGCAATAACTCCAACTTCTTCAAGACCATCAGCGGTTTCAATTTTAGTAGTATCTTTAAATAGTTTAGAAAAGAAATCTGTAGGATCGAATTTAAATCTAAACATACGATGTTTAACAGCACCATCACTACCGGTCATATTGAAGTTAGAAGTCTTAAAGTAATAACTACTCTTTTGAGTATTATAAATAGGATAAACATTAATAAGTTTACCTTTATAATCAATAAGACCTAAATATAAGAAGTAATATTCATTATCTTTGATACAAGTATCATTAGAAAGATCTTTCTTTTCAAAGTCACCTTTATCACCAACAGATTTGAATAATTCTTCTTTAATTTTAATATTACCAGTACCATTAAGACCATTAGCAGTACATAGATTTTTATCTTTGATATGCTTGTCAAGACCGGTAATATCATTCATACTAACATTAGCACGAATAAGTTGTGAATTAAAATTAGTATGAGCTTGATCTTTAATATATGAAATATTACCAATTACAATATCATTAAGAGTAACTGTATTTAAACTATTGATACCACTGATATAAACCGTTGTACTATTTTTACCTTTAATATCAATATTCTCATACTCATAAGCTTTCTCTTCATCTTCGCCTTTATAGATAATACCAAGTTTACATTCATCAAACTGAGAATCTATATTAGTAATATCAATTTGAAACTTACGAGAAGTAAGCTGACCAGCTTTAATACTTTCATTATATTTAGGTGCAGCAAAGTATGTAGGAGATAACAAAGAATAATCAGTATAATCTCCGGTTTTAAGTTTATATGCAACAGCAAATTGATATGAGCCTGCAAGTAAACCACCCCCATCAATAGACTGAACTGTTAATGTAGGATATTCAACATCAGGTATAAGATTCAATAGTTTCTCTTTAGTTAAATCAGTACTTAAGCTGTAAATAGTCGTAGTATTATCAGAATAGTCTTTTGCAAGATTATAGTCATTACAAAAGGTATTAAGATTCATCAAACGAGTTTCATTAGCAGCAGTCGAATTACCTTCTGTAAAAGTAATAATCAGATGATTATTTTTGTTATAAGAATAAGCACCAGTAATAGGACGATCTTCACTAAAGTTTAAAACTGTACTATCACCAACTAGAGGAGCTTTATAAATAACATCTGAATACTTTATATCACCTTCAATAGTTTCATCACTATGCCATATAATGTAGTCTCCGTCAGGTACACTAGGATTAGCACCGTTTCTATTAACGAAAAAAAGCACCACTCCAACGGGAATCGGAATGGTGCCAATACACTGACCATAATCAGAATAATCATGATGTTTCTCAAATCCATTTTCATTGATAAGAGTCTCACCATCCTCGTTATATAGAACATTAAGTGCATAAGACTTAGTATCACTATTGACTAATGACGGATTCGCGTTAGGGTAAAGACCTGCGTTTACTTTCATAGCTGTTCACATAATGATTTTTCATATTTAAGAAGTTTAATAACGACCTACTACAATCATCACGTTTATCTTTAGTAAGCCTATTACAAGCATTGCGAACTTTAATTTTAGCATTATCGTAAGCAAGTGCCGGATTAGTATAAGGATTACTATCTCTAAGATTTAAAACAGGATGCCTGTAATTACGTTGAAGAATACGCATCATAACAAAGTTCTTTAGAGCATCAATAAGAACATCATTATTAGGTATAAGAGGAACATTGATTTTAAGAATCTCGTCAAGTGTCATTGGCAACCCATGAAATAAGACACCTAGCGTGCCTTTTCTGACATTCAAATGCAAATACGACCCATTAATCGAATACGTGTATAAACTGCCGGAAATCGTCTGTATGAAGTCAAAAACGACATTTTCTGTAAGGTTTATCCCTATCGGGAATGAAACGGCGAGCGGTATATAATTTCCATCATCATGCTCAAATGGAGCAGGATTAGTAGTAAAATCCGCACGTTTACCATTAATTGTAATAAGACGTATATTCTCACAACCCTCTGGAATCTCACAACGATACTCATCAAAATCGATAACTTTACCAACATTAATAAGATGCTGTTGAATATTTAAATCAGCAAGAGCTTCACATATCCAAGTAGGAATACGAGTCATAAAGTCCATAGAATGAACATCATAATCTTCTATAATCCTATGAATAACAACACTAGAACTAATCAAGTTTTGGTCTAATGTATTCATCTACTTCATTGTTTTTAATACGTTCTCTTTTGCTTTTAGTAGGCGGATACCTATCCATAATAGTTTTATCATGTTCAATCATGTATTTGAGTTTAGCATCAAATGCAAGATTATCCGCTTTAATAACTTCTTCTATAGATTTATGCCTAAGCACCTTATCGCTAGTCATAATGTTTACATGACAATGATTAGGTTTAAATTTATAGAATATTTGATTAGGTACAACATCAACACCCATATTATGACGTATCCATTTACAGAACCAATAATACGGATTATCAGATTTAACGTGCCAATTCTTACCATAAGGATTAAGAAAACTCTTAACTTCGATACCTGCAGCAATCATCTCATCCCTAAGACGAAACGAAGCAGCCCAATCAACAGATTCTCTAGCAACAGCACGTTGAACTTGAAACTTACCAATGTAAGTACCTAAAGAAACACTATCACCACGAATAAGATTCTCAATTAGAGACTTATTAAGACCTCTTTGTATTTGATTAAATATCGGATAAGGAATACGACACATCCAATCGTAATATCTAATAATAGCAAGAAGTTTAGGAATACGAATAGTAGATAGATAAACAAAACGATTGAACGTAATACGAAGAGATACTGCTTTAGCTTCGTCACTCCAATTAAGTTTACGTAAGAGCTTAACACCTTTAACTCGTTTACCTAAAATAAGATCATCAATAATCTCTTTAGTTATTCCATTCGATTCAAGAAGATTCAGATTAGCATAACAGATATTAGCTAGATTGTTACGTCTAACATAAATGTTATGAAGATCAGTACTTAATTTCTCGATAGTGTTATAACATTGTTCGAGATAGTCGTGGTAATAGTGCATGGATTCCATATAGTTTATTCTACTTTATTATGGATTAAACGTTGAGTACCATTAGGATCATTAGGAGCATAAGTTGCATCACTAATAATCTTAACTTCGTGTTCTGTAGGCTTAATACCAAATTCAGTTCTAAGAACCTCATAAGTTATACGTTCTATCATATCAGCTGGAAGAGGAAGTTCAATATCTTGACCATCATCTTCCATATACATAGTGATAACCTCAGCAGGATTTTCAGCTACATACACGATTGTTACAAACTTATAATTTTTAGCATCAATCTCAAAGTTTTTGAGAGTATTTTTGATAATAATTTTAAGTTTACCATTAACGATTTGATACACTCCCCAAACCCCAGTAGGGGAATAGACTGTGGTAAGGAGCGGAACTACGCTATTATTAGCATACTTATATGTAATAAGACTCCCATCATCATGTTGAGTATAAACATGAAGAAAAGGTGCATCATTAGGCATACGTAAAGGTGTAGGAACTCGATGCTCAGTAGTAAGAACCATATCTTTAGCACCAATTCCCGCATATGTGTTTTCTATATCGGTAAGCGGAACGCAGATAAGAGGAACATTAAAGCTAACTTTAAGCACCTCATCTACACCATTGCGCTCAATACTCTGACGAATAAAAGTAACAAAGAGTGCCTTACAAGCATCTTTAGCTCTCTCTTGAATGCTATGATCACCGGGCTTACCTAATATATTAGAAATCTTACTTCCTAATTGATTAAGTGTTGCCATAATAATACATTAAACAATTCGCCAAGATTTATTAGTAGTAATACCAAGCTCCTTAGTTTCACCTCTAGGGATAAATTTAAGAAAATTAGTAGACAATTCAAGTTCAGGAGTATCAGAACCACCTATGATCATAATAGGACGATTCTTAACTGGAACAACCCCGTGCCACGGACCAGCATTAGTATACCGGTTAGTAACTCTAATAACGTTCTTTTGATTTTTGAAACCTCTACCACACCTTGATGGCAGACTAGTTCTTGCGTAAATAACAGTCATGGTATTTTAGTTTTTAATGGTATCTTCTGTCGCATCTATAACCATAGTCATATTGCGAGAAATACGATTGTGATTTTTCCAGAATGTTTGCATCATTTCAGCGTCAGGTTCAAAGTCAAGCTCGAACTCAGCACTAAGAAAGCCAATAGGCATATCAGTTTTCAAGTCACGAATAAGAATGCTAATAGCAGTATTACATCCACGTGAACGAAGATCTCCAACATATATATTAGAATGATACTTTGTCAAAGCACTCATACGGAAAATGTACTTACTATCTCTGTATAAGCGTAGAATAGTATAAGGCATAATAGAAGTAAGAACATTCTTATAACGATTCTTATAAGAATCTGTAATACTAATATCGTAATCTTCTGCGATAACAGTAAACTTATCCATATTAATACCATTACAGAACTTACCACCATTATGAAAGTATGCAACGTAAACACCTTTAGCATTAAGAGATTCTCTAATGTTTGAGGCTATTTTATCGAGTTGCATCCAACATTCTGCTTTAGATGCAAGAAGATTAGTAATAACCTTACTTCTCTTCTTAGTAATCCATTCTTTTACGAAGACAACACCAATAGATGAAACAATAACACCAATCAAGTTCAATATAGCAATAAAAATACCACTCATTACACAACATGTTTTATAATTCATACTTGCGTGTTTGAATAAGTTGCTATAAACAAAAAAATCCGACTACCAGCGGAACCAGTAGTCGGATTAGGAATAATTAAAATTGCCTTAATGTAATTCATAAAAGTTACATAACCAATATGATATACGTCAGCAATTTTGTTCTTCCGAATCCAACGATAACTTCTATCATCATTGATATAAGTTTTAGCAATCTCTTGAATATCTCTAATTAATAAGAGCTTATTCAAATTAGTATAAGTCACAGATGTCATACCTAAAGGAATTTAAATCATTAATAGAACGTTTAGTCTATGATTTAAGCGAGCAATGATTTTCCTTGATATGACAAAAGGGAGTACTACGCAATTTAGCAGTAGCACTTCTTTAGTCCGCGATCATACGCTTTTAGAATCAGCAAAATGCCGTTTTATAGCTTTGAGTATAGGTTTGATAATTAAATCATACCCAAAGGTACATATCAGAAAAGATAGCAGCACCGTTTCCAATGAAGCATCTAATTTGTATAAGTAAAGCACCATAGTTGCAATACCTACAATTAAGCTAACAAGAGACTTGAAGTATCTCGGTAGTTTCTTTTTAGTAATCTTAGTGATAATCTCATTAATGCCATAAGTAGTTAAAAGTACAATGGCAATAAACGCAAAACTTATAGAATTAAAAAGATTAAAAATAATTGTTTCTTCCATAGTTTAAATATCTGTATATACAACAAAAGGTCTAATAAGCACATTAGTACCTATTAGACCTATAATCAAATTAACAGACAACTTACGAAATAGTCCAAGCGGTATTCGTAGTAATCGTAATTTGTTTAGTTTCTCCCGCAGCAGCGAAAGTCAATGAAGTCGGAGATACAGACAGAGTAGCATCACCGGCGGCTTGAGTTACAGTATATTTCTGACCATTTACGGTAATATTACCGGTACGAGTGTTAACCGTCGGGTTAGCAGCAGCGGTAAACGTAATTTCGAAAGCGTAAACATCATCTGCTCCCGGATCATCTTCAATCTCAGCACCAGAATTATATTCTTTCTTATTTACGATCAATTTACCGGCAGTCAACCAAGAAGAAGCGTTAGAATCAACAGCAAACGTGATAGAAGCTAAATTGGAATTACCAGTGAACTTCTTAGCTTCACCGATTTTAACGAAAGCCAACGATTGAGTAGTAACATCCCAAATCGTAGAACCTTCCTGCTGCAAAGTAACGTCTTCAGTCAAATCTTCAACAGCAACGGTAATCAAACCGGAACGTCCATTACGACCTTTATAAACCGGAGCAGTAACATCTACTTGAGAGTTACCAGTTCCCTCAACAGCACTCAAAGTGATCCAACTCGGTTTAGCTTTCAAAGCATATCCGGCGCGCATAACAGGTGCACCAACTCCATCAACCAAACCCCCAATTTCAACAGCAGTTGCTCTTTCATTCAAAGCAGAATCTTTAACCATAACAGTAATAATTTAATTATTCGTAAAAAAGTTTGAAGTTCCGCACGCCCCACAAGCTATTCCCCTACTGGGGTCTGCAAAGCGTAGCGGAACATTTAAAAGTTTAAGAAACAGTCCAATTAACATTAGAAGTTACTTTGACAGTTTGTGTACCACCAGCAGCTTCAAATGTTAGACTAGTTTTATCAAGATTCAAATAAGGATCTTGTTCAAACGTTGCAGTGTAAGTAGCGTTTCCAGTAACAGTAACAGTTCTGCTAGCATTCGTATTACCATCACTCCATTTAACAAAGTGATAACCGGCAGACGGTGTAGCCTTTAATGTAGCAGTTGCACCATAATTATAAGTACCACCTCCACTAACAGTACCTCCTGTACCCGCAGTTACAGTCAATGTATAACTGTTAATTTGCCATACAGCATAGTAAGTAACATTACCAGTAACTTTGGTAGTTGTGCTTACATTAACAGAACCACTAGCTGACGTAGACCATCCCTTGAAAGTATATCCAGTTCTTGTAGCAGTAGGAAGAGTTCCTAAAGCGTCATTGTAATGGAATGAACTACTAGACTTGCTAGGAGTACCACCATTACCATTCCAAGTAACCGTATAATTCTTATAAGTTGCAGTCCATCTAGCGTACCAAGTCTTATTAGAAGTAACCTTAGTTATCGTAGTTAATTTAGTACCACCAGTAGCGGCAGCAGTATCGAACCAACCTGCAAACGCATACGTATAAGTATTATCCGCAGTTCTTGAACAAGTAGGTAACGTTCCAATAGCTTCATTATAAGCTTTAGTTATAGATGAAGAAGAAGGAGTACTACCACCATTAGCGTTAAATGTAAAAGTGTACCTATTAACAGCTCTGGTCACATAAGCATAATAAGTAGCAGCACCTGTTACACTTGGTGTTTCTAAAGTTAATGAAGAACCAACTTTAGTTCCACCACCGTTAGCAGCAGTATACCAGCCTTGGAAAGTATAAGTGTACTGAGCATCATTTGCAGGCATAGTCAAAGTACAAGAGCCTTTCGACCCATAAGCAACAGATTGACTAGTCCTATTCAAAGATCCGTATGTTGTTTGATAATTTATCGTATAACTCCGTCTAGTCGCAGTCCAATGTGCATATATCGTAGTATTACCTGCACCCATTGTCGTATTAGCAGTAACTTGCGTTCCACCACTTGCAGAAGTGTACCAACCAGCAAATGCGTAAGTGTATTCAGCATCAGAAGACTTCGTAGGCGTCGGCAAAGTGCCATAAGCACTTCCATATTGAACGCTCTTAGAAGCAGGACTTACTGCATTACCACCATTAACATTGTAAGTTAAAGTATAACTATTAATAGACCATTGAGCATAATAGGTAACAGTACCAGTTATCTTAGTAGTAGATGAAATCTTCGTACCACCACTAGATGCTGTGTACCAACCAAGGAATGTATACCCCGTCCTAGAACAACTCGGAAGAGTACCTAATTCTGAACCATATGTTTTAGTAATAGTTGATGGACTAGGAGTGCCACCACCGTTACCATTGAATGTTGCAGTGTAACTTCTAAGAGTAGCAGTCCACTGAGCATAATAAGTAACGTTTCCTGTTACAGTAGTAGATGCAGATATTTGAGTACCACCCGTTGCAGCTGTAAACCAACCCTTAAATGTATAAGTGTATTGAGCATCAGCAGTTCTTGTCGGAGTAGGTAATGTGCCTAAAGTAGAACCATGAGTCTTAGTAGTTGACGTAGGACTTACAGAACCACCATTAGGATTCCAAGTTACAGTATATGACTTGAGAACAAATACCGGAGTAATATGAGTATTGGCAGTAATGTTAGAAACTGTCAGAGGATTAGCAGTAGAGCCATTAGACCACTTGCTAAAGTTATAGCCAGTACTTGGAGTAGCTGTCCAAATAGCAGAACCACCATATTCTACACTAGACTTATTAACGCTCGCTGTACCACCAGTTGAATTAGCGGTAGTAGTTGTGAAAGTCTTAATTGTAAACTTAGCAGTTAAGCTGATATTGGCAGTAACAGCAAATGTATATGAAGTATTGCTAGATACTTTAGTTGTTCCGTTGTACCAACCAGCAAAATTATAAGCAGCCTTAGGAGTTGCAACTACAGTAGCATTAGCACCGTGTTCTACAGTTTGACCGGCAGGACTTACAGTACCTTTGTTTGTATCCTCAGAAGTTGCATTAACAGTATAGCTCTTAATCTTATATTTAGCAACAAGAGTTCTATTAGCAGTTAAAGTAACAGCGAAAGAAAGGCTTGTAGAAACAAGATTAGAGCCTTCATACCAACCAACAAAATCATACCCAGTAGGAGCGGCTTTAGCAGTCAATGTGACTTGTGTATCACGATAATAAGTTCCTTCTTTAACTCCACCTGTAGCGGATGAACCAATAGAACAATCACCAACATTTGTAATAGTAGTTCCTGAACTATTAGTAGTTAAAGCTGAAATCTTAATAGTAAACTTATCAGCTTCTACTTGAGTACAATTAATAGTTTTCGTAATACCGCTGACTGAAACAGTAACAATAGTTGTTCTGCTCGCACCGGCATTCTTACTCGCAGTTAAACCAACCGTTTTATTACCCGTACCACTCTTAGCGGCAGGGGTAAGCCAAGAAGCAATAGCCATCTTAGTACCCCCCCCCTAATTATGAAACCGTCCATTTGACGTTAGAAGTAACATTAACAGTTTGAGTTCCACCAGCAGCCTTGAAAGTAAGAGAAGTCTTATCTAATTCGAGATATGGATCTTGAGTAAACTTAGCAATGTAAGTCTTATCCGCGTCAATAGTAACACTTAGAGTTACATCGTCAGAAACCTTAACTCCATCTTTCCACCAACCGCCAAAGCTATAACCCTCAGCAGCTGTAGCATGAATAGTAGCAACAGTACCATCCTCAAATTCAGCAGTTTCAACTCCCAAATTAGATTCTTTATTGATACCAACACCACCTTGAGCTACACCCTCATCTTCGGTTTTAACTGTAAGTGTATAATGTGTGGGTTCAGGAATAAGATCACATTCAATAGTAACCTTAATGTTTTTCTCAACCACAAAGCTATACTGATTGTTACTGTTAAGAGTGATTTTAACACCATCAACAAGCACTTTATTCAAAGTATAACCCGGACTTACATTAACTTTAATCGTACAAGTATCACCATCATTATAAGTACCAGCACCTTCCATTGTAGCACTTCCGTTAGGAATAGCTTCATAGGTGACTTGGAATTTATCAGGAGCATCAACTTCAAAACGAGCTTCAATAGATTTAGAGTCATTCATGACAATATCACGTGAAGTAGTTAAGGGCGCACCCGAATCAGTCCATTCCTTAAAATGATAGCCGCTATCTGCTAATGCTTCTACAGAAACGGTAGTTCCGTCAACAATATTAGAGTAAGTCTTTGTGCCACTATAATAGTCGCTCCAATGTCCATTGATCTTTGCACGACATTTACCACCCGTTCCAGCAGTAAGAGTTAGCGTTCGCATGATCACTTGGTCGAACGTAGCAATATGCGTTGCATTCGTTCCGGTTTTAGCAGTGAATGTTGCAGGATTATCTGAAACCTTTGCGCCACTTGTATTCCATTCTCTGAACTTGTAATTGCCAACCGCACGAGCTTCAACTGAATAAATCGAACCTACAACAGTTTTAAACGTGTGTTCAGAAGTAGACCAACTAGACCAAGAACTATCACCTATACGATAACGAGTTTCATTAGTTCCGTCAGAACCTACCGTAATAGTAACTTCTTCCGGTGGAATCTCTACGAACGTACAAGAGAAATCTACATTCTCAGTGATAACCTTTGAATAAGGATTAGAGTTAGAAGTAATTCCACCAATATTCCATTGTTCAAAAGAATAACCGCTATCAGGAACACCTAATACCTCAATTGTCTCACCATCAATAACACTAATGTTAGAATGCGAAGATGCAGCTTCTGAATATTCACCAGAGCTAATCTTATATTTGCATTTACCATTAGAACCAGCAGTAATATTAACAATATGAGTTTCAGGTGGAATGTAAGTTTCCTTGAAATAAGCAGTATAAACTTTGCGATGCAGACCTTCTTCAACAATGATATTGTTTTCATTATTAGGAAGATTAGCACCAGTAGGAGTCACCCACTTTTCAAATTCATAACCGCCGTTAGCTTTACCAGCGATAGTGACAATAGTCTTTTCCGGAGCAGTAACTTCGTGTCTTTCTGCCCATTGAGACCAAGCATCATTAATATCTTTATATCGAACTAAACCATTCGCATCTGCCACGATACTAAACGTGAAATAACGAATAGCTTCTTTAAAGTTTACCGTAATCGTAAGATCTCGTGTAACAACGATGCTATATGTACCATTACCATTATCTACAAGATTACCACCAGAAGCAGTAACTGTATCAACAGCCCAACCCTCAACCGGACTAGGAACAATTATTGCAGTTTGACCGGACTTATAAGTACCGCCACCGCTAACTGAACCTTTATCAGCAGGATTAGTTATAATAGTTACATTGTACTCCTCAATAACAGGAGCATCAAGCTCGAAGTGTGCAGTATAAGTTTCATCTTTCTCAACAACAAGATCATATTGAAGATTAGTAGAAACAATACGATTTAAACTATCAGTCCAATGAGTAAAATGATACCCTTGAATTGCCGCAGCTGTTATAGAATGCCTTGTACCTTTTGGGAATGTTCCGGCACCAACTACATATCCTGCATTAGCCGGATCAGCATTGACATTAATATAGAATTGTTCAATAGGAGCTTCATCCTTTTCAAATACGCCTATCAAATCCATATCTTTCTTAATAGTAAAAGACCAATTAGGACTAATAGACATAATCTCATTAGTATGGAACTCTTTCCAACCTTTAAAGTGATAACCTTGAACAGGTTTAGCATAAAGTTCAACACGACTACCAGCTTCAAATTGGAAACGGAAGCCATCTGAGTTTTCATCAGGAACAATAGCAGAACCACTACATCCAACAATACCACCCTCTTCAGGAGAAGGAACTAAAGTAACTCTATAGTAATCACGTTCGATATGACCAGACTGCATAAAATCTTGAAGATCTTTGATGTAAGTCCAAGCACGAATATATGTATCTTGACAACCACAAGTATTATTTCTAATACCACGACTAGGATGCACATAATTAGCTTTAAGACCAATGCAAACAAGAGTGTCATCAGTCAAAGACTCACTACCAACAATCAACTCTCTATCAATAGCAATAATATTACCATCAGTAGTTAGATTAATTTCGCAACCTTTTTCATCATACATATAGTAACAACCATCAGTACGATGATAGAAGAATCGAACGTTATGCTCACGCTTAGGAAATGTACCAAGAGGAAGAACTTGTTTTAACTTGACAATTTTAATATTACATTCCATAGCATTAAGTTTAAACAAATATAACTACGCAGAACCGTTAAGCACTGCGTAGTTTTCCAAGCAACTTTAGTCAGTTGCAGTATTCAGAGAAATGGCATTATCGTCGGAACCTTTAGCTAAAGTCTTAATAGCTTCAAGTTTATTTACAACAGCATCGATCACAGCTTCCGTACCAACAATGATTTGGAATTTGCGGGGACTATTGTTATCAGCGGCAATCTCAGGGAATTGATTAAACTCAGTCGTAGAAATAACAAGATAAGCGACTTTATCAAAGCCAACTTTCGGGTCACCAATACCCCAAGCTTTCTGCCACTCATCATGAGGATTCCAACCCATGTTAATCAGAGAATAACGAAGGTCTTCATCACTAAGAGCAACATCAGCCAAGAAACCGGATAACTTCGTATGTTCAACGGTAATAGTACCATTGGCTTTTTGATCGGCAAGAATACCGAATACGTTCATCGTCAATTTGGTAGGCTTTTTAGCAACAACAGTTATCTGAACAGCACCATCAGCTTTCTCGATAGTAATATCAAACAACTCTTTGTTATAAGCAGTAAGACTAAGGTTTTTCTTAATCTTCTCTACCAACCGATCAACGGTATCAGTAGCATGAATCCGAACAGGTATTTGAACAATCTGAGGATTAGGATTAACCGTCAGACCATGACGATACTCCTCAGAAGAACAAATTTCAATAGCACCACAGAACTCAGCATCTGCATTATATACAATACCTTCAGCAGGCTTAAGTGCCGGATTCGTAAGACCTTTAAGAATAATAGTTTCTTTCTGATCTTTCTCCGTATATTTACGAACGTTATAAGTGAAGTTAAAAGGATTAATATCCACTCCACGTTGATTCATAAATCCACCGTCCTTAGTAGGAATTGCAGACATAATTACAAACGGCTCAGGTCTACCAGTAGTAGGCAAAGCAGTACCATAAGCAGTACAAATGCCGAGTTGACCGTTAGATAACTTAGTATCAACAGTAACATTATCGACAAATGTTTTTCCGTAACTTACAATTCTCATAGTAACGTTTTATTTTAAAGAATTACTTTCATTTATAGCAATTTGATAACCTTCATCTTTAAGTTTACCAAGAAGCTTCTGTGTAGCAAGGTTAATAATCTCGGTTTTAAACGGAAGTTCAGTAGCAGTATCAGTTACAATATCAAACCTAGTAGGTTGTCTAAGATATGTGATAACAACATCAGTAATCACAAACATATCATCCATATCTACTAAAACTCTATTGTTTTCTATCGTACATATAGGATGAATGTGTCTATTAAGACGATTGTGATACGTTTGAAGCATATCTCTACGCTGAACATCAGAAACTAAATCCATACCGGCAGATTTGCTCTCTCGCACCTTTGTAACCACTCCATCAGAAGTGATAACCTCGTATAAGCCCGAATAACGCTTGTAGTCAAATTGTACTAACTTAATAGTATATTTATCTCCAACTACAATTAGCTGTGGCGTATCGAAGTAAAACACTAGTGATTCGGGGTAATACTCGTTATTGTAACGTTCATAAGTCACATTGTAACCTTTTCGCAGCAATATGGAGAGCATATAGTTGATATATTCAAATAGACCCTCTTTACGATAGATCTTAGCAGAATAATGAAATGTAACGGTATCATTACCAATTTGAATAACAAAATCTTCTATATAACCGGGAATAGTTTTAAATAGCTCACTGATATTAACAACGTAAATCCTAGTAGTAACAGATTCAGTTGTTCGATAACGTTTAAACTTATCATATATAACACTTGCATTATAAGAGACACCATGTAGGTAATTCGCAGGTAAAAAAGCGAAGCCTCTATTACCCTCATTTGCGAGAAGGTAAAGAGGACTTCTATATGTAGTCTTTAGCACCTGCAAATCATCGTAATAACGACCAGTCTCTTCAAAGGCTTTAATCTTTTGCGTAAGCAGTACGTCAATAGCTTCATTAAGAGCAATATCAATATACTGCGGACGAATAGATTCTTGCCTATTAGCATTAATCTGCTGAATCTTATCGTTTACAGCAATATGTGCTTCTTTACAACTACTATACATACTGACACTATTTTGTTAGTTTATAACCGAAGCCTTATAAGCAGTGAAAAGTTGTGCTTTATATTCAACATTTTCAGGAGCAGCTAAGAAAGCCATAACCCCCTCAATGGAAGAACCAAGAACTACTTCCGGACGCACAGTGTCAAAGTAATTATCACCGTCTTTCGTAATGACTTGAGCAGCGAGTAACTTATAGACTTGTGCCATTGCTTCTACATTCTTGTTATCAAACAGAGAAATAAACGCATCTGCATTCGTTTGAGAAAGTTCAGCTACAGCCGTCTGCAAATCTCCATGTTCCATTTTAATAATCTGTAGAGTATCAGCAGGAGCATTACAGATAAGCATATTTCTAATACGTTTATAAGAAGACTCATCACCTGTGAATAACTGAGCCAACTTAGTAGCAGTATTAACAACAGCTTTAGTCTTAGCATCTTTCATACGCTTAACATCTTCGATGCTATGTAAGTAAAACCGAATGTTAGTAGATTTCTCAACATCCTCCGGTTTATTAGCAACAGTAGAAGTAAGCAGAGCAAGACGCCAAAGAATATAATCTTGCGGCTTAATAGGAGTCATGTACATATACAGATTCTCTTCATGAACCGCAGTACCTTCACCAAAGAGCATAGCATCAAAGATAGCTTTCTCTAATTTATTCGGAGCAACCTCAGTATTAATACTGTTCTTTTTAGCCCAATCAAGAATAGCATCACGTTTAACAGGATCGTTAAGAGAAAATTCCCAACCAGTTTCAAGCTCATAACCTTGAGCGGGAACTTCAACAGTTGAGTTTTTAAGATGCTTCAAAACGAGGTCTTGAAAGTTTACATTGCGACTATCAGCAGAAGCTCCAATGATCGTAGGAAGTATAGAAGCCATTTCAGCAGTTTTACTAGATAGAGTAAGAACCGCTTTAATGCTCGGACCGAAAATAGTATTGAAAGCACCAATACTTTTCTGATTCACGACTTGAAACATAGTCGGATTCAGCTTTAACGCTAAGGTTATTTTGCGTGAGTATATCATATAGTTTATACTTTAGTAAGTTTATACTTTACAATAATCGTAATGTACGCTTATTCAAAAATCATTTCAGCCCAGAAAGAAGTAGTACCATTAAGCATATTGATACCTTGTGAAGACATAACCTCATAAGTAGCAATATCCTCTCTAGTAGATAACATCTTACTATAAGCACCCCACTCTTTAGGCAGCGGAGTAATACCTTGATAAACACCGTACAAATATTCACGACCCTCTTCACAAACCAACTGAATATTTGCTTCACCACTCGTGTTATCAATAGAGTGATCCAAGAACACCATCGTATAAGAAGTAACAGGGAAGCCACCATACATACGACCATTCTTACGATCCATTTCGGCACGAGAACCAGTATCAAACAAATCTACAACCTTAACAGAAACGGTAGCTCCGGAATAGTGCTTATACTGATTAAAGTATGCACCATAAGAAAGGATACCACCACGGCTTTGAATCTCCTCAGAACCTAACTTATCAAAGTAACCATTTCCGATAGCTTCATTCTTAATACACTGTTGGAACATCTTAGAACCACCTTTACCGGTATAAAGAACGATATTTTTGTTACTCAAATCAATATCGTTACGAACTTCAAAAATACGAGAAAGAATCATATCAATAAGCTCGATAGTCATGAATGAGTATTCGAAGTAGTTACCGAATGCGATAAGAATATCACGAACACCAGCACCACGAGGAATAGGTTTGTTTGAATGTTTTTCTTGATTATGAATAACACCGTTAATATCACGGTTGTAAGCAGAGAACCACAAATCCTCTTCTAACAAACGTCTACGCATGAACTCAAACTGACGCATTTCATAAGGCATCCAAAGAGTACCTTTAGAACCATCATCATAATCAAGTTCAAACTCGGTTACAATATTAGCAATGTTACCGGTAATAATTTTGGAGAATCTATGGAAACCAAATTGGTTAGTCATTTCACTCCAAGATTCAGCAGTAGAACGAGAACCAGTAGATAATTCACCGGCAATCGTAGGAGCACCCATACCCCAATATTTACCTCTCTCAAAATTGCTAAGATCAATAAACTCATCAGGATTACCACCAAGAATAATCATTTCATAGATATATCCACCGGAAGCAGTCTGCTCACCATCGGTCTGCATACGAACCATGTGCTTTCCGTCAGGAGTAATAGCAGAATACTGATAAGGAATCCAGTTATCTTGGAACTCCGCTTTGAAAGACATAAACCCTTTACCGGGAGTTTGAGTAGGCGTAATCAAACGCACAATCGGGGAAGTGACAGTAGGTTTCCCCATAATCTTCCACTTATACTGAGTATCACCAGCATTAATAGGTTTCTTACGAGAGATATTCCCTTGACCTTCTGTAAGAGAAAGAAGAGGGAATTGATTACTGTTCCTACCCCAAAGATAAGTAAGAGACTTATTCAAATCGACAGCACCAAGAACATTAAAGTTCAATAGCATATCGGCATCAGAGTAAACCTCTTTGGAATACTGTTTTTTTCCAATTTCTCTAAGCATAGTTACGATAATTATTTATTTGAATCAATAATACCACCCGGAACAATAGGACGTCTATTAGGATTAACTTTAGTACCGCCACCTTGAGTGGATACCTTAACTTTAGGTTTACCACTAGAAGTAATGTTCAAACGACGAACAGCTTCTTGTCGTATAGATGCAGCAGCTAACTGACTAATATCAGCACCTAACAAGTTACGAAGTGCTACCATAGCGAACGTTTCATTATCAGCAAGCATATCAAAAACATCTTTCTGAGCTTGCGTATAGAAATCACCATTAACTTCAACAACAGGAGCTGTTAGATACTTAACAATATCTTTACGAGAAAGAATTTGTTCTTTACCATTAACAGTTCTTTTAACACCTGCTGTTGGAATTGCAAGACCTCCGATAGTACCTTTATTAACAATCTTATCGTATAAAGAATCAGGAACGTTAAGCACTTTAGCTTTACCATTCTCATCATAGGTAATACCGTAGGCTTTATCAAGAGCTTCTTGAGCAGCTTGATATTCGGCTTCTTGCCTAGCATTTGCAGCTTCAATCTCACGTCTCTGAGCATTGGCAAGATAATCAAGACTCTCTTTAGCAGTTTCAGCTAATACTTTATCAGCTTTAGAAAAACGAATGATACGTTCGATTTGAGCATCAGAAGTACCTTTACGTTTTTCAGCAGAACGAATAACAGCTTCTAACTGATCATCTGATTTATCTTCAAGGGTCATTGTAGTCCAATCAACATGATTAGCAAAACCTTCAAGAGAACCATACGTTTGTTTGTAAAGAGCAGCTTGATAAATATCCGGATTAGTACGGAAGAAATTGTTGATAGCTTCACTTTCAGCTTGACGTTTAGCAAGCTCTGCAATATCAGCATCACGTTGAGCAAGACCTTCAACAGTCATTTCGTATTGCTTAGGAGTACCATCAGCATTTACCGGAGTTAACCCCGAAATAGCAGAAATAGCAGAAACATCTATAGTTTCCTCTTGAGTTTCAGCAGCAGCAAACTCATCTAACTGAGCTTTAGTGTAAACAATCTCTCCGTCTTTAACGGCATTACCGTCAGCATCAAGATCATACTCAACATCACCGTCATCGGTAGTAAGAACAATCTTAGTAGGCGTTTCAGTTTCAGTTTCAGTTTTTTGAGTAGCAGTTTTAGCAGCTTCTTCTTCAGCTTTACGTTTAGCTTCTTCCTCTTCTGCTTTCTTACGTTCTTCTTCTGCTTTAGCGGCTTCTTCTGTCTCTTTAGCAGCTTTAGCAGCTTGTTCAGCAGCTATCTCTTCCGCAGTTTTAGTAGTATTACTATCAGTAACACCACCGGGAACAATAGGATTTGGCATAGTGTTTTATCTTTTATAAATTAAGTTATAACAGTGGCAAATGTAATAATAATATATGTATTAAAAATGGCATTAGAAATATTATTAGAAACAGCATTAGTACCGCCTATCACACGGCTCTCTGAAATTCCAATTAATTTATGCCATTTTAAGGCTCAAATAAAGACCTCTGATGAACCCAAATTTCAGTCGATATAGTTGTTCAATTCGACAAAAATAAGAGCCTACATTAAGACTTCCGTGGCTTATTGACGTTAATACGATTCATGCGCTTTTGTTCCTCAAACTTGGCACGTTCCAGATTCGCTCTATCAATATCTAAGTTTAACTTAGTCATTTTAAGATAATCATCAAGAGTACTACCATTAGCTTCATCTTCACTAATATAATCATTACCATTCTTATCTACTTGAAGTTTAGCATCAGTAATAATAATATTAGTAAGATTAGTATCAGCCGCAATAGCTTCCTTAGAATCACGATCAAGTTGAGCCTGTTCAGCTTCAAATTTACGTTGAGCTTCTGCATTAGCAGCACGAGTTTGTTCAATCTCAGCATCCCACTTCTTCTGAATCTCTTCTTTTTGAAGTTCAAATTGACGTTGAGCTTCGGCAGCTTCTTTAATATATTTGCGTAAAGAAGCAACGTTGTGATTACAAACAGCCTCAGCAGCTACATCGTAATTTCCATTTTGAGCAGCACCAAAAGCAATCTCTTCAAGCTTACGTACTTGTTCATTAAGTTCAGCAGAGTTACCAACAAAGATACCTAAATTAGAATTAACAAAGTCAGTACCATTTACACGAACTTGAACAATCTCATTGGTATTAGGATCTACATAAGAGCCTTCATAGCCATCAATCCAAGCAATCTTAGCAGCATCAAGATTAGCCATCATATCACGAGAGCGGAAGCAATCAAAGATTTTAAGTGACCACACAGACCCCATTAGAGCCTGATTAAGTCCCATTTCAGTGACAGCTTTACCGGCACGAGCTTGAATATCTCCTGCACGCTGATCGTTCATATTAGCAAGTTCATACGCTTCTTGCTTAATAGATTGCTTAATCTGATTAATAGTTGTAAGATAATTAATCATTGTAGTATTAGCAATCTCTTTAATAGCTTGAAGTGATGCTTGTTGTTTAGCTATTTCACTATCATCAAATACAAGAGTACCATCTCGATTA
>ENA-ORQX01000811-ORQX01000811.1-human-gut-metagenome-genome-assembly--contig:-NODE-811-length-22573-cov-11.054445_pt1 | contig 22573 bp, 21 predicted proteins | sample MGYA00242170_ERZ509124 | MGnify/ENA primary metagenome ERZ509124 (study PRJEB26280, sample SAMEA2338647) | human gut metagenome | biome: human gut; feature: human-associated habitat; material: faeces... | reverse complement strand
CAGACACCTTCCTGACGACCCCGAACGCAAACGACCCCACCAAGGTGACCTTTATCATGCCGGATGCTAATGTAGAGGTGACGGCAACCTTCGCGGATGACCCCATTGGCCCGGATGGCCCCGACCCGGTTGGACCCAGCGATACCGGCAACATTCAGGGCGCGATCTCTGCTGTGGTGATTGGTGCTGCCGCGGGCGTCATCGCTTACGAAGCCGGCACCGGCATCTACCGCGTCATCAATATGCCCGGCATCCCCATGCCCTCCAACCGTATCGAGCTGGCTGTGGGAGCACGCCGGCAAGCCGGAGCCTGTAAGCACCGCCCTCTACAGCGACATCGACGAGGGCGATACCGACGCACAAAAGGCCGCCCGCTGGGCAGTGGAGCAGGATCTGATGAAGGACGATGCGGACAACAATAAATTCCACCCGGCCTTCCCCGTCAGCAAGCTGCGCACCTGCCTGACCTGGAACGCCGCAAAAGAAAAAGGCTTGTTTGACAAGACCGAAGAATAAAAATCAGGACCCCGAGGGGGCTGCTGCACCAAATGTGGTGCGGCAGCCCCTTTTCTCGTTTTCGGGTGTTGGAATTGCGCCCGGCCCGTGGTATACTGACAATAGCATGTTTTCGGCCTTTGGCCGGACAAGTTTTCCACACAGAGGAGGCGCAGCGGTTGAAACATCCGAATCATTTTGGCCGGTGGTTGGCTTGCGTGCTGCTGTGCCTGCTTCTGGCAGGCTGCAGCATGCCCGGTGAACAGGTGCAGGTGGAAGAGCTTCTGCGTGCGCCCAAGCTTTCCGGCGATTACGGCGATGTGCAGACTGCCCTGAACGACTGGCTGGGGGAGAGCGCACAGCTCAAATATCCCATGCAGGGCGACCTGCTTTCGCCTTTCCTGCTGCAGGATCTGGACGGTGACGGCAGGCAGGATGCCGCCGTGCTTTACACCACCGCCCAAAGCTCCAACGTGTGCATTGCCATCCTGCAGAAGGATGATGCCGACATCTGGCATGTGCGCCAGAACGTAGAGGGCCTTGCAGACACGGTAGAGTCGGTGGGGCTGGCCCAGCTGCAGCCCGGCGATGCCACCCAACTGGTGGTGGGTTATACAGCGGCACAGGGCGACCATTATCTGGCTGTGTATTCCTATACCGACGGCGTGCTTTCCACGATCCTGGAGCAGCAGTACCAGCAGTATCTGGTGGAGGATATCACCGGCGGCGGCAACGAGGATCTGATCCTGATGTCCACGCTGGAGGACGGCGGGGTGCAGATCGAGCTGCTGACCGTTGACCGGGACGGGATGTTCCAGCAGGTGGCTGTCATGGGCCTTTCGGCAGATAAGTTCTCGGGCTGCGCCGCTGTGGCGGCGGGCCTGGGAGCGGACGGCAAGCGCTATCTGGTGCTGGACGGCTGGACCGGCCTCTCGGGCAACAATCTGGCCACGGTTCTGCTCTACTTCGATGAGGAAAGCCAGCAGATGCTGCCCGCGGAGCAGATCAGCACCAGTGAGCTGTACAATGCGTCCCTGCGCAATGTCTCCACGCTGGTCAGCCGGGATCTGGACGGCGACGGCATCGTGGAGATCCCCACCCAGCCTGACGAAGCGGGCCTGCTGAACCTGAGCCAGAGCCGACGAATGGATTTTATCGTCTGGATGGACTACACCAGCCCGGAGCCGGAAAAGAGCTTCGGCCTGTTGGACGAGGAGAGCAGCTGCTACATTGAGCTGCCTGCCGAGTGGGAGGGCAACCTGATGCTCACCGACAGCGCTGAGGGGGAGGAGGCCGTGGAGCTGCACACTGTGGACGAGGGCAAGCTGGTGCTGACCATGCGCCTGGTCCCTTCCAGCGAGAGCGCGGCGGGCTGGACCCGCCTGGGCGTGGTGGCATCCCGCCAGATGCAGGCCAAGTTCGGGCCGGACGTGGTGCTGAAGGATCAGAGCTATCGACTGTCCCGGTCGCTGTACCGGTTGAATTGATAATGCCGCTCAGTTTTGCAGAAGTTTACCGGATGCAGGCTGGGTGTTCTGAGGTGAAATGCTTCTCCGTGTGCTCTTGGGCAGAGGGAGAAGGCAGAAAAATATGGAGGTCTTAGATGGTCAAGGTACTTGTGGTAGAGGATGAAGCCAGCATCCGCGAGATGATCGCGCTGAACCTGCGCCTTGCGGGCATGGAGGCTGTGGAGGCCGAAAGCGCCGAGGCGGCTCTGCCGCTGCTGGAGAAGAAGCCGGGCTGCGATGCGGCCATTCTGGATGTGATGCTGCCGGGCATGAACGGCTTCTCGCTGTGCGAAACCATCCGCCGCACCGACCAGAAGATCGGCATCATCATCCTGAGTGCCAAGGGACAGGAGCAGGATAAAATTCGCGGCCTGTCCATCGGTGCCGACGACTATATGACCAAGCCCTTCAGCGTCAGTGAGCTGCTGGCCCGTGTGGAGGCGCTCTGCCGCCGCGTGGGCCGTTCGGCCAGCGCCGAGGCAGGGGAGCAGGCTCTGGCCTCCCTGGTGAGCGGCAGTTTCGTGCTGGACGAAAACCGCCGCGTCCTGCTCAAGGCGGGCAAGCCCATCGAGCTGACTCAGGTGGAGTTCCAGATCATGGAGCTGTTCTTCCGCAACCCCGGTGTGGCACTGGTGCGCGAGCGCATCCTCAAAGGTGTCTGGGGTGAAAACTACTTCGGCGACGTCAAGATCGTGGACGTGAACATCCGCCGTCTGCGGATGAAGGTGGAGGATGAGCCCAGCCATCCGGCACATATCCTCACCGTGTGGGGATATGGTTATCGGTGGGAGGAGTGACATGCGGAGCGGCATTACTCGGCGATGGCTGCGGGGCAGTCTGCTCATTACGGTACTGCTGGTGCTGCTGGTGGAGGTCATGTTCCTCTACAGCGCCACCCGCAGCTACTACAACGGCGTCCAGCAGACCATGTACCGCCGCTTTTCGTCCATCACCGGTCAGCTCAAAATGTACACCGGCGAAACGAGCCAGAAGACCGCCGCCAGCCGCAGCGTGGCTCTGCGTCGGATGGTGGAGCAGTTCTCCGATAAGGACAAATACGAATTTATGCTGCTGGACAGCTACGGCGGCGTTATCGCCTCGTCCAGCGGCACCGATGCCGAGGGCATCGTCACCCGCACCGACTTTGAGCAGGCGCAGGACGCCGTGGACGGACAGGGCATCGCCATCTACCGCACCCAGAGCGGAGAGATGGTCATGGCGGCCTGCTGTCTCGTACCCTATGCAGCCGAAGATGTGGCCGCCATGCGTCTCGTCACCAGTCTGACACTGGTGGAAGAACAGCTCAAACGCACCGTGGTGGTGGCCCTCATCATGGGTGCGGCGGTGCTGGCCTTTACCATCATGTCGGGCCTGTACTTCGTGCGGAGCATCGTGGTGCCGCTGGGACAGGTGGAGCGCACCGCCGCCGGCATCGCCCGGGGGGAGCTGGACGTCCGTCTGCCCGTCACCGGCGATGAGCGGGATGAGGTGGACCGCCTGCGCGGCACCATCAACCGAATGGCCGAGGGCCTCGAAGAGACGGAAAAGATGAAAAACGAGTTCATCAGCTCCGTTTCCCACGAGCTGCGCACCCCGCTCACCTCCATCCGGGGCTGGGTGGAGACGCTGCGCACGCTGGACGACCCCTCCGACGAGAACTACCGCAAGGGCCTCGAGATCATCAACAACGAGACGGCCCGCCTCTACAACATGGTGGAGGAGCTGCTGGATTTCAGCCGCCTGCAGAATGGCCGTCTCAAGATGACCTGCCGTCCCCTCGACCTTGTGGCCGAGCTGACCGATGCGGTGCTTTTCTGCGAGGCCCGCATCCAGCGGGAGGGGCTTGTGCTGGTGTACAATGAGCCGGAGGAGATGATCCCGGTCTACGCCGACCCCGACCGTCTGCGGCAGGTGTTCATCAACATCCTGGACAACGCCATCAAGTATTCCGCCCCCGGCGGGCGCATCACAGTCAAGCTCTGGGCGGGCGAGTACAAAGCCTTTATCGAATTTATCGACCAGGGCCGCGGCATCCCGCCCGAAGACCTCGAGAACGTCAAGACCAAGTTCTACAAGGGCAGCAACTCGGTGCGCGGCAGCGGCATCGGTCTGGCGCTGGTGGACTCCATCATGACCGCCCTCGACGGCACGATGGACATCAAGAGCACTCTGGGCCGGGGTACGGTGGTCACTCTGGGGCTGCCGCTCTACAAAAAATAAGATTTTGTCATATTTATATGATAGAATAAAAGTCAAAAATTTGACAGGAGAAATCCATTTTATGAATCATGAACCCAAGAAGGAATGCTTCAAGACCAGTGTGGGCGGTCAGGCCCTGATGGAAGGCATCATGATGCGCGGCCCGGAGCACATCTGCTGCGCTGTGCGCAAGCCCGACGGCACCATCGAAACGAAGATAGAAGACACCCCGAAACACGGCATCTGGGCCAAGATCCCTCTCGTGCGGGGAGCCATCTCGATGATAGAGAGCCTCATCACCGGCTACCGCTACATGATGTACTCTGCCCAGGTGAGCATGGGCGACGAGTACGACGCCGAAGAGGAAGAGTCTGCCTTTGAAAAATGGGTGGGCGACCATCTGGGCAAGAAGGCCGAGGACATCCTGATGGCCGGTGCGGCCCTCGTGGGCGGCCTGTTCGCTATCCTGCTGTTCACCGTTCTGCCGACGGTGCTTGTGGGCGGCCTCGGCAAGGTGGTCACCCTGACCCGCTGGCCGAGAGTCATCCTCGAGGCGGTGCTGAAAGTTGCCATTTTCCTCAGCTACATGGTGGCCATCTCCAAAATGAAGGAGATCCACCGCGTTTTCGAGTATCACGGCGCAGAGCACAAGACCATCGCCTGCTACGAGGCCGGCGACGAGCTGACCGTGGAGAATGTCCGCAAGTATACCCGTTTCCACCCCCGCTGCGGCACCAGCTTCCTCATTCTGGTGGTCATCGTCAGTGTTTTCCTCTACAGCGTGCTGCCCTGGAGCAGCACCAGCCTCCGCGTCCTGTTCAAGCTGCTGCTCCTGCCGGTGGTCATGGGCATCAGCTACGAGCTGCTCAAGTGGTGCGGCCGCTCGGACAACATCGCCACCCGCATCATCCGCCAGCCCGGCCTCTGGGTGCAGCGGCTGACTGTCTTTGAACCCGACGACAGCATGATTGAGGTGGCCATCGCCGCCGTGACGCCGGTGCTGCCCGAAGACCCGGAGGATGGCAAATGGTGAGCGAAGCGATGCTGCCCCGGGCAGCGGTCAAAGAAGTGGAAGCGCGGCTGACGGCGGCGGGCTGTCCGGACGCAGATTTCGACGCCCGGGAGCTGTTCCGGCTGGCGACAGGCCGGGACGTCCGCCTTTCTGACCGTCCATTGGACGCCGCCGAAGCGGCAAAACTCGAAGAACTTACCGTTCGCCGTGCGGCCCGGGAGCCGCTGCAATACCTCTGTGGAAGCTGGCCTTTCCTCGACTTTGAACTGGCCGTGGGGCCGGGCGTGCTCTGCCCCCGTGCTGATACCGAGGTGGTGGCTGAGACGGCTGCCGAGATGCTGGCGGGCGTGGAAGCGCCCCGGGCGCTGGACCTCTGCGCCGGTACCGGCTGTCTGGGCCTTGGCGTCAAGCGGCTCTGTCCGGCGGCGCAGGTCGTCTGCGTGGAAAAGAGCCCGGAAGCCTACGTCTATCTCGAGAAAAATACCCGTCTGGCCCTGAAAGGCCGGGGCGGCAGCACCGAAAACGTGCTGGATGCCTCGCCTTTTGAAGAGCCGGCCTTCGACTGGGGCATGAAGCCCACCCGCGCCGCAGAGCCGGTGGAGGGTGACCTCTTCACCTACTGGGAGACCCTGCCGGAGGGTCAGCTCGACCTCATCGTCTCGAACCCGCCCTACCTGACAGCGCAGGAGATGGGCGAATTGCAGCCCGAAGTGGCCAAAGAGCCGGCCATGGCACTGGAAGCCGGGGAAGACGGCCTCGTATTTTATAAGGCCATCGCGGAACACTACCAGAAAGCTCTGCGCCCCGGCGGTGCGCTGGCGCTGGAGATCGGCTGGCAGCAGCGGGAGGCCGTGACCGCCCTGCTGGAAGCAAACGGCTGGGCAGACATTGCCTGCCGGAAGGACTTCGGCGGCAATGACCGCTGTGTGACGGCCCGGAGACCCAAATAAGCGTGAGAAAAAGTGAAAATACATACAACTATCTGTTGTAATATTTAAAATCTGTGATATACTATAGAGGAAAGAATCTGTATAGTACCGCCTGCACCCCGCAGGCCATGTGATAAAGGAGCAGCACGCTATGGCAAAGAATCAGAACAACAACGTCGCCCCCGCCACCCAGAAGACGGAGCCGGGCGCAAAGAAGGATGCGCTGGCAACTGCGCTGGCCCAAATCGAAAAGCAGTTCGGCAAGGGTGCCATCATGAAGCTGGGCGATAACACCGCCATGCAGGTGGACGCCATCTCTACCGGCAGCCTCGGCCTCGACCTAGCGCTGGGCGTGGGCGGTGTGCCGCGCGGCCGTATCATCGAGGTGTTCGGACCGGAATCCAGCGGTAAGACCACGCTGGCCCTCCATATCCTCGCCGAGGCCCAGAAAAAGGGCGGCGAGGTGGCCTTCATCGACGTCGAGCACGCCCTCGACCCGGCCTATGCCTCCGCACTGGGCGTGAACATCGACGAGCTGCTGGTCAGCCAGCCGGATACCGGCGAGCAGGCCATGGAGATCTGCGAGGCGCTGGTGCGCTCCGGTGCCATCGACGCCATCGTCGTGGACTCCGTCGCTGCTATGGTGCCTCGTGCCGAAATCGAGGGCGAGATGGGTGACAGCCACGTCGGCCTGCAGGCCCGTCTGATGAGTCAGGCTATGCGCAAGCTGACCAGCGTCATCGGCAAGACCAACACGGTCTGTGTCTTCATCAACCAGCTGCGCGAGAAGGTGGGCATCGTCTACGGCAACCCCGAAGTTACCACCGGCGGCCGCGCCCTGAAGTATTATTCTTCTGTCCGCATCGACATCCGCCGCGTCGAGGGCCTGAAGGACTCTTCCGGCCAGTTCATCGGCAACCACACCCGCGCCAAGATCGTTAAGAACAAGGTGGCTCCTCCGTTCCGTGAGGCTGAATTTGACATCATGTTCGGTGAGGGTATCTCCAAGATGAGCGAGCTCATCGACGTGGGTGTCAAGCTGGGCATCGTCCAGAAGAGCGGCGCATGGTTTAACTACGGCGACATCCGTCTGGGTCAGGGCCGTGACAACGCCAAGCAGTTCCTCAAGGACAACCCCGAGATCGCCAACGACATCGAGGGCCAGATCCGCGCCAACGCGGACAAGCTCTACGCCACCCGCCGCCCGGCGGGCAAAGCTGCTGCCGCTACGGCAGAGAAGGAAGAGGGCGGCGAGACCGCTTCTGCCTCCAAGGAGCCTGTCGTCAAGGCCCCGGCCCGCAGCAGCGAGAGCGAGCTGGACATCATGGTGGAGGACTAAATGTCCTTTTCGAGAAGAGGCCATCCGCTGGCCGAAGAAGAAAAGTCCACCGACGCCGCCAAGGCACGCGCCCGGGCCATGGAGCTTCTGGCCGGGCAGGAGCTTTCCTCCGGGCAGCTCTATGAGCGCTTGGGGCGGAAGTTTACCCAGCCCACCGCCGCCGCTGTGGTGGCGGAGATGGTGGAGCGGCAGTATGTGGACGACGAGCGCTACGCCCGGACCCGGGCGCACGGCCTGCTGGCCGCCCGCAAGAGCCGCCGCGCTGCCGCGCAGAATCTGCGGCAGAAGGGGCTGGACGCACAGCAGATCTCTGCTGCGCTGGAAGAGGTCTACGCCCCGGACGAAGCGGGCGGAGACCCGGAGCTGGAAGCTGCTGCCGCCCTCGTGGAAGGGCGGTACCGCGGCAAGCTGGCCGCAGGGCGGAAAGACCTTGTGGTGGCTGCGCTGGCCCGGCGGGGGTTTGCGTATCCTATTATAAAAGAAGCAATAAAAAGAGTAGAAGAAAATTGACCCTCAAGAGAGAAAGAGAGTATTACCCCATATGAAAATTGCGTGTATTTCCCTTGGCTGCCCGAAGAATCAGGTCGATTTGGACGTGATGGTCCACATCCTGCTGTCGGCGGGCCACGAGACGGTGGCTGACCTCGCAGAAGCGGACGTCATCCTCGTCAACACCTGCGGATTCATCGAGAGCGCCAAGACCGAGGCCATCGAGAACATCCTTGAGGCCTGCTCCTACAAGCAGGCAAACCCCAACCTGAAGGTGGTCGTCACCGGCTGTCTGGCCGAGCGCTATCGCAGCCAGATCGAAGAAGAGATCCCCGAGGTAGACGCCGTGGTCGGCTGTGCCTCCAACAAGGCCATCGACTCCATCGTGGCCCGTCTGTTCAACGGTGAAGAACATCTGGAGAGCTACGGCCTCAAGAAGGACTTTCCTCTGGGCGGCAAGCGCGTCATCGGTACGCCTGCCCACTATGCGTACTTAAAAATCGCCGAGGGCTGCAATAACCGCTGCCACTACTGCGCGATCCCCGGTATCCGCGGCCCGCTGCGCAGCCGCGAGATGGCCGACTGTGTGGCCGAGGCCCGCTGGCTGGCCGGTGAGGGCGTCAAGGAGCTCATCATCGTGGCCCAGGACCCTACCGCCTACGGTGAGGACTGGGGCAAGCCGGGCAGCATCTGTGAGCTGCTGGACAAGCTGAACAAGATCCCAGGCCTCGAGTGGATCCGCATCATGTACGCTTACCCGGAGCGCATCACCGACGACTTCATCGCCGCCATGAAGCGGAACGAGAAGGTCCTGCCTTATCTCGATCTGCCCATCCAGCACTGCAACGACACGATCCTGAAAAACATGAACCGCCGCTCCAACCGCGCCGAGCTGCTGGACGTCATCGGCAAGCTGCGCCGTGAGATCCCGAACATCACCCTCCGCACTACCCTCATCGCGGGCTTCCCGGGTGAGACGGAAGAGCAGTTCGAGGACCTGTGCAACTTCGTGAAGGAAGTGCAGTTCGACCGTCTGGGCTGCTTTGCCTACTCTGCCGAGGAGAACACCGTTGCCGCCAAGATGGACGGCCAGATCGATCAGGAAGTCAAGGACAAGCGCGCTGAGCTGGTGATGCAGATCCAGACCGGCATCATGGCCCAGAAGCAGGCCGCAAAGGTGGGCCAGACTGTCCGCGTCCTCTGCGACGGTGTGGACGACGAGAGCGGCCTCTACCTCTGCCGCACCGCTGCCGATGCCCCCGAAGTGGACGGCAACGTCTGCGTGTCCAGCGAAGAGCCGCTCTACCCCGGCGAGTTCTATGATGTGCTGGTGGACGACAGCGACCTTTACGATTTGTATGGTACTGTTGCAAAATAACAGATTGGAGGTTAATTTTGTATGAATCTGCCCAATAAACTCACTCTGACCCGCATCCTGCTGGTGCCGGTGTTCATGATCTTCGTCTCGCTCGGTCAGTATATCACGCCGAGCTACAACCCGCGGTACTACCTCATCGCCGGCCTCATCTTCGCCGTGGCCAGCTTCACCGACTTCCTCGACGGTCATCTGGCCCGCAAGTGGAACATGGTCACCGACTTCGGCAAGTTCGCCGACCCGCTGGCCGACAAGCTGCTGACGACGGTAGCCTTCATCTACATGATGCGGGACGGCGTGTGCAGCCCTGTGGTGCTCTGCATCATTCTGGCCCGCGAGTTCGCCGTCTCCGGCCTCCGCATGGTGGCCGCCGGTGCAAAGGACGGCAAGGTCATCGCCGCCAACATGTGGGGCAAGGTGAAGACCGTACTCCAGATGCTGACCATCATCTTCTACTACTTCACGGTCTCCCTGACCGGCAATGTGCTGGGCCAGCAGTGTGCAGACATCGCCTCTGTGCTGTGCTGGGTCGTGGCCGCTGTCACCGCCATCTCCGGCATCAAGTACCTGTGGGATAACCGCAGCTTCATCAATACGGCAAAATAAGCGCCCGTCCGGGTGTAAAAAAGAAACGAGCGGAAAAAAACGCTCGTTTCTTTGATATTCCAACAAAAAATTACAGATAGGAGAGTGAAACGGTGCTGAAAAACATCCTGACTGTCCTGCGGAAGCTGGCCTCGGCGGCAATGAACTTCCTTATCGTGTACTTCGAGACCATCGCCGTCCCCATGAGCTGGGCCATGGGCGGGACCATCATGTTCACGATGTACACCGAGCTGTCCAACATCTTCAACGGCGCAGTCTGTCTGCTGGTGGGTCTGTGGCAGCTGGGCTGCATCTTCACCGGGCGGGAGCTGCCCCTCTGGCTCAAGCGGCTCAAGTTCATCTCCACCAGCTGCCTCGCCATGACCTTTCTGACGGTGGTCATCATTCTGGCCCCCATGTACGAGGACGGCAACGGCTGGTACATCATGCTTTTCACGGGCTCGATGCTCTACCACCATTTCCTCAACCCGGTGCTGGCGATTCTGTCGCTGGTGCTCTTCGAGCGTCTGCCCCGCCTGCCGCTGCGGCAGGTCTGGTGGGCGCTGGTACCGACGATCCTATACGGTCTGTATGATTTGCACGGCAATATTACAGGAACCATCGACGGCCCCTACCCCTTCATGCGGGTATACGACCAGACCATTCAGGAGACGCTGATGTGGTTTACCATCATCCTCGTCACGAACCTGCTGTACGCCTTCCTGCTCTGGTGGCTGGGCGGAAATGGGAGAAAAAGCAAGGTGGGTCTGGAATTCAGGACATAAGAAAAAGGACTGCTGCGGATGCATCAGTCCTTTTTGTATACAGTCTTACAGCAGCGGGATGCCTGCCTTCTCGCAGGCTTCGCGGGTGGCGTTGTCCCAGACGCTTGCCTGCACCTCACCGATGTGGGCGCTGCCCAGCAGCAACATGCACAGACGGCTCTGGCCGATGCCGCCGCCGATGGTGTAGGGCAGCTCGCCGTTCAGCACAGCCTTGTGGAAGGGCAGCTCGCGGCGGTCGTCGCAGCCGGCGGCGGTGAGCTGGCGGTCCATGCTCTCGGGGCTGACGCGGATGCCCATGCTGCTCAGTTCGTAGCTGCACTGCAGCGGCTCGTTCCAGAACAGCAGGTCGCCGTTCAGATCCCAGTCGTCGTAGTCGGGGGCGCGGCCATCGTGGGGCTTGCCGCTCTTGAGGGGCGCACCGATCTTCATCAGGAAGGTGGTGCCATTCTCCTTGACGATGGCATTTTCCCGCTCCTTCGGGGTCAGGTCGGGGTACTTATCCTCCAGCTCCTGGGTGGTGATGAAGGTGACGTTGGGGGTGTGGAGCGGCAGATCCTGCAGCTGGGGGAACATGGCATGCAGGTTCATTTCGGTGGCGCAGACCGCCGACACGATGGAGCGCACGACGTTCTTCAGATACGTCTCGTTCCGGTCTTCCTCACGGATGACCTTCTCCCAGTCCCACTGATCCACATAGATGGAGTGGAGGTTGTCCATGTCCTCGTCGCGGCGGATGGCGTTCATGTCGCAGTAGAGGCCCTTGCCCACGCGGAAGCCGTAGTCCTTCAGGGCCTTGCGCTTCCACTTGGCCAGCGACTGGACGACCTGCACCTCGATGCCGCTGTCCTTGGTGTCGAAGGTGACCTTCCGCTCGACGCCGTTCAAATCGTCGTTCAGGCCGGTAGAAGCCTCGACGAAGAGCGGTGCCGACACGCGGTAGAGATTCAGCGTGGCGCACAGGGTGTCGGCGAACAGCCGCTTCACGGTGCCGATGGCGCGCTGGGTGTCGTACAGGTTCAGCGCGGGCGTGTAGTTTGCCGGAATGATGATCTTACTCATAGCAGATTACCCCTCTCTTGCTGCCCCGCGCCGCCGAATCGCCGCGCCGAGGACAGCTTCCCTTAATCGCAAGTTCCACAGATATGCCTATGGGTAACAGCATATTTGCGATATGCAGTTTGCGGATGTTGCCAGACCATTGAAAACGCAAACTGCTATATTAGAATAAATTATGGCACAAGTTGAGGGAGATGTAAAGGGGAAAGCGCTGATTTGGCGATGGAGTCAAGGCTTTTGGCGCAAAATAAACCTCGGCCCTTCCGCGCCCATCGTCCCGGTCGGAACAAAGCCCACCCGGTGCAGCACCGCCTGCGAGGCAGCATGATCGGGGGCGGTCTCGGCCTCGACGGCGGTGACGCCGGGCTGTTCGAAGGCCCAGCGGCAGGCGGAGCGGACAGCCTCGGTGGCGTAGCCCTGATGTTCATATTCCGGCAGAAGGCCGTAGCCAATTTCCGGCTGGCCGTTTTCGGGCAGACCCTTGAAGCAGAGGTCGCCTACCCAGTCGCCGGAGTCGTTCTGGTAAAGCCCCCATGCGGTGTACCAGACCCACTGCTCAGGGTGGGCGAGGGAAAGGTTCAGCATATCGGTGTAGGGCTGGATGAGTTCCGGGTCGGTGGTGCGGGCCAGAAGGGCGCGCATCCCATCGGGCTGCAGGGGGATGAGAAAAAGACGTTTGGTGATAAGCTGCATGGTAAAACCTCCGGGCTGTATTTTGCCCAGTGTAGCACAAGCCGGGCAGGGGAGTCAAACGCTTGACTTACGCCCCGGCGGCTATTATAATAAGTTTGTAAAAGGATAAATGCGTTTATCCGGGCAGAGTAGCGCTGCATCGTCTGGGCAGAGAGAACGGGCCGTTGGCTGGAAGCCTGTTTGCAGACCGCCGCGTGAAGTGCGCCCGGACAGCACGCTGCGGGAAGCTGAGTATCGCAGCGCGGATGGCCGCCGTTATCGGCTTTGAGCGACAAACCGGAGTGGAACCGCGATTTTGAGAAAAGACCGCCTTCGATGCTGTGCTTTTGGCATGGCGTTGGAGGCTTTTGCTTTTTCGGGCAGGCTCGCAGGAGCTGGCCCTCTTTGCCAAGGGTTCCCCTCGATAGGGGAGCTGTCGAGCGAAAGCGAGACGGAGAGGTTTATAATCACGGCTCCGGTCTGTCCCACAAAAAGGAGTATTCAACTATGCAGATCTTCAACACCCTGACCCGCCAGAAGGAAGAGTTCGTGCCGCAGGTGCCGGGCGAGTACCGCATCTACGTCTGCGGCCCCACCGTCTACAACTATATCCACATCGGCAACGCCCGCCCGCTCATCGTCTTCGACACCCTGCGCCGCTACCTCGAGTACCGCGGCAACAAGGTCATCTATGTCTCCAACATCACCGACATCGATGACAAGCTCATCAAGAAGGGCCAGGAAGAGGGTACTTCCATGAAGGAAGTCGCCCAGCGCTTCGAGGCCGAGTACCTCAAGGATGCCGCCGGTCTGAACTGCAAAAAGCCCACCGTCCAGCCCCGCGCTACCGAGCATATCCAGCAGATCCTCGACATCGTGAAAGACCTCATCGAGAGCGGCCACGCCTATGTCGCCAAGAACGGCGACGTCTACTTCCGCGTCAAGAGCGACCCCGAGTACGGCAAGCTGAGCCACCTCAAGCTGGACGACCTCGAGAGCGGCAACCGCGAGCTGCGCAGCCAGATGGAGGATGACTTGAAGGAAGACCCCGCCGACTTCGCCGTCTGGAAGGCCGCAAAGCCCGGCGAACCCGCATGGGAGAGTCCCTACGGCATGGGCCGTCCGGGCTGGCACATCGAGTGCAGCGCCATGAGCCGCACCCATCTGGGCAAGACCATCGACCTCCACTGCGGCGGTCAGGACCTCATCTTCCCCCACCATGAGAACGAGATCGCCCAGAGCGAGTGCGCCAACGGCTGCGAGTTTGCCCGCTACTGGATGCACAACGGCTTCATCAACGTGGATAATCAGAAGATGTCCAAGAGCCTGCACAACTTCTTCACCGTGCGGGACGTGGCGGATGTCTACGGCTACGAGCCCATCCGCTACTTCATGCTGACCGCCGGCTACCGGATGCCGCTGAATTACACCGTGGACCTTATCGAGAGCTGCAAGAACAGCCTCGAGCGTCTCTACACCTGCCGCGAGAACCTCGACTTTGCCCTGAGCAAGACCGAGTTCGGCACCGACGAGACGCTGAAGGAGAAGGCCGAGGAAGCAAAGAAGAAATTCTGCACCGCCATGGACGACGACCTGAACACCCCCGATGCCCTGGCTGCTGTCTTCGACCTCGTGAAGGACATCAACACCCTGTCTGCCGCTTCCAGTAAGGCTGCTCTCGAAGCCGGCGCTGCCGCCTTCGACGAGATCACCGGCGTGCTGGGCCTGATGTACAACCGCAAGAAGGACGAAGTTCCTGCTGAGGTGACCGAACTGGTGGAGAAGCGTGCCGCCGCCAAGAAGGCCAAGGACTGGGCTGCCGCCGACGCCATCCGCGCACAGCTCACCGAGATGGGCTGGGCCGTGAAGGATACCGCTCAGGGTCCCCAGCTGAGCAAGCTGTAATCTGAATGTCCGATGCAGGGCAGACCTGCGCTTTGCCAAAAGCTGGAAGCTTTGGACGGCGCGGGCCTGCCCTGCTTTTTTGTGGAAAAAGGAAAACGTAAAAATCGACAAAATCCGAAAAGAGCTGTTGTGATATTGCTGATTTTGCCAGAACATGTTTACATCTCTGGCCGCGTGGTGGTATGATAAAAATATCTCTGGGAATCAATAGATCTTCATAATGGGGAGAAAGTTAATGGTGAAACGAATCGGAATGCGCCGTCTGGCCGCGTTTGCAGCGGCTGCAGCTCTGGTGCTGGGCCTCGTGGGCTGCGGGGGCGCTCAGAGCACTGCACAGGGTAACACCGAGCCGGTGAATCTGAGCGTCTGGACATATTACAACGGCGACCAGCTGGAAAGCTTCAATAAGCTGGTGGATACCTTCAACGATACCGTCGGCAAGGAAAAGAACATTACCGTGGAGAGCTACAGCCAGGGCAGCGTCAACGACCTCGAGACGCAGGTGATGGCTGCGGCACAGGGCAAGGTGGGCGCTTCTGCCATGCCCAACATCTTTATGGCCTATGCAGACACCGCCTATGCCATGGACCAGATGGGCGAGCTGGCTGACCTTGCTCCCTACTTCACCGACGAAGAGCGCGCCGCCTATGTGGACAGCTACCTGACCGAGGGCGACTTCGACGACAGCGGCAGCATCAAGATCTTCCCGGTGGCAAAGTCCACGGAGCTTTTGTTCCTGAATGATACCGACTGGAAGCTCTTCGCTGCCGCCACCGGCGCACGGTATTCCGACCTTGAGACGGTGGAGGGTCTGGTCAAGACCGCCGAAGCCTACTACAACTGGACGGATGCCCAGACCGATACGCCCAACGACGGCAAAGCCCTGTTTGGCCGCGACGCGATGGCAAACTATATGCTCATCGGTGCAAAAGAGCTGGGCGAGACCATCTTTGATGTCAAGGACGGCAAGATGACCATGGGCCTGAGCGAGGACGTGGCCCGCAAGCTGTGGGATAACTACTATGTTCCCTACATCAAGGGCTGGGCCACCGCCAGCGGCCACTTCCGCAGCGACGATATTAAAATCGGCAGCATTCTGGCCTACATCGGCTCCAACTCCAGCGCGACCTACTTCCCGACGCAGGTGATGCTGAGCGACACCGAGAGCCACGACATCGAGCTGAAAGTCCTGCCCACGCCGCACTTTGAGGGCTGCGAGAAAGTCTCTGTCCAGCAGGGTGCCGGTATGGCCGTGGCAAAGACCACCGATGCCGAGGTGGAAGCCAGCGTGGTCTTCCTCAAGTGGTTCACCCAGCCGGAGAACAACATCGCATTTGCAGTGGGTTCCGGCTATCTGCCCGTGACCCATGCCGCCAACGATATGGATGCTATCCACAGCAGCGGCCTTACCCTGACCGGCAACATGGAAAACGTCCTGATGGAGGCCGTGGACGCAGTGAACACCAATGAACTGTACACGACCAAAGCCTTTGAGGGCGGCACCGACGCCCGCAGCAAGCTGAACTACAGCATGAGCGACCTTGCCACGGCAGACCGCGCCACGGTGGAAGAGCGCCTCGCAGCAGGCGAGAGTGCGGAAGAGGCCGAGGCGGAATTCCTGACGGATGAGTATTTTGAGGCATGGTACCAGAGCCTCTGTGACGCACTGAGCCAGTACGAGGGCTGAGGCATCTTACAAAAACGAGCGGAAGGAGGGGAAAAGCATGAAACTGCTGATGCGGGATGAAGCGAAGGGAAGAGAGCATACGATTTTCGTTACCATCTTCTCGGCGCTGATGGTCATGCTGGCCATCGTGGTCATGCTGATGGCTTCGGCCACTGCGGTCAGCGGCGTTACCCTCCAACTGGATAAGAACGCGGTGGACATCCTGGACAAGCAGGTGGAGAACCGTGCAGGCTACATTCAGGACCAGCTCCAGCAGGCACAGGAACTGACGGATCTTTCGACCTACATCAATGAGACCGCCCAGCAGATGCTGGACGACGAAACGCTTTCCCTCAAGACGCTGGATTCCAGCAGCAGCGACAGCCTGCCGCTGCTGCAGGCTGCAGCCCCCAGGATGCTTGAGACGCTGCGCTCCAAGCGAATTTCGGGCATCTTCCTCATCCTGAATACCCACGACTTCACGGACCGCACCTCCGGAGACCGCCTTCCCTGCGTTTACCTGCGCGACCTCGACCCGGATGCAGCCCCCTCTGTGGTAAACTCGGATATTTTGCTTGAGTGCGCTCCGTCGGAGCTGGTGCAGACCTTTGACATCACTACGGATAAGGCGTGGTCGCCTGCACTGCAGTATCTGGACGGAGAGCAGGATGTGTTTTATGTCCGTCCCTTCCAGACTGCCTACGAAGACGACGAGCCTATGGGGGCGGCAAACTATGGCCGCTGGACGACTCTGCCGTATAAGCTGCTGGGCGACGACCGCGAGGCCATCGCCTACGCGCAGCCCCTTATCCTGGACGACGGCACAGTCTACGGCGTTCTGGGCGTCGAGCTTCTGGAAAGCTACATGGACACCAAACTCCCGTGGGACGAGCTGCAGAACGACCATCACGGCAGCTATCTGCTGGCCTCCACCACCTCCGACCTGCGGGGCGAGGTGCTGGCTCTTCATGTCACCTCCAACACCGGCGAGCAGAGCGTACCGCTGCGAAATGCGAAATGGGAACTGACGCTCCAGCGCAGCAACAACTGCTGGTATTACATGATGGACGGTAAGCAGCAGATCGCCAGCATCCGGCAGATCGGCCTGTACAGCCGCAACGCCCCCTTCTCGGGTGAGCGGTGGCTGCTCGTCGGCGTGGTGGGCGGGAACGATCTGTTCAGCTTCTCCCAGTCGGTGACGAAGCTGCTGGGCCTTGCCGTACTGCTGACACTGGGCATCGGTCTGGCCTGCGCCTTCTTCGTCAGCTATGGTCTGGCACAGCCCGTTGCACAGCTCTCAAAAGAGCTGGTGGACGCACAGGAACAGCGCAAGGCTGTGCCGGAATTTTCCCGCACCGGCATCCGGGAGCTGGACCAGCTGGCGGAAGCCATCGTGACCCTGAGCACCGACAACTACAAGGCGGCGGTGGCCGAGCGCAGCCGCATCGAGCATGAGCGCGATTACGACGCCCTGACCGGGCTGTACAGCCGTCAGGCCTTCTTCCGGGTCTGCGGGGAGCTGTTCGAGAAGCCCGATACTCTCCGTCACGCGGCCCTGATGATGACCGACCTCGACAACCTCAAGACCATCAACGACACTTATGGCCACGATTGGGGTGACGTTTATCTGCGGCAGACGGCCCACAGCTTACAGCAGGGCTCGCCCAGCGGCACTGTGGTGGCCCGCCTTTCCGGCGACGAGTTCCTGCTGTTGTTCTACGGCTATGAGACGCGGGAGGCCCTGCGGGCGGACATCAAAAAGCTGGAAGAGAACTTTGCCCAGAACAGTGCTACTCTGCCGGACGGCAAGAGACTGTGCATCCGGATGTCCGGCGGCGTGGCATGGTATCCGGAGAATGCACTGGACCTCGAAACCCTCAAGAAGTATGCAGACTTTGCAATGTATGAAGTCAAGCACTCCACCAAGGGCGAGGTACGGGAGTTCGACATGGAGCGCTACCGCGCCGGTGTCTATGCGATGGAGCAGCGCAGCGACTTTGAAAAGCTCATCCGGGAGCGGCGGGTGGACTACCACTTCCAGCCCATCGTCTCGGCTCACGACGGCCATGTGGTGGCCTACGAGGCCCTGATGCGGCCTCAGCTGCCGACCCTGCGTTCGCCGCTCACGGTAATGCAGCTGGCCAGCGAAATGGGCCGGTTGTATGATATTGAGAAGCTGACTTTCTTCCGGGCCTGCGAGTGCTACGAGGAGCTGGAGGCTGCCGGTAAACTGGACGCCGACGCTCTCATCTTCGTCAACAGCATCGCCAGTGTCAGCCTGAGCAATGAGGACTGGGCGAGCTACTGCGAGGCCCACAGTGCCATCCTTCCGAAGCTGGTGGTGGAGATCACCGAAGAGGAAGAGATGAACGAGCGAGAGCTGGAACGGAAGCGGAATGCCCCCGGTTCGTCCGGCGTCTTTGCGCTGGATGACTACGGCAGCGGCTACAGCAATGGCAACAGCCTGCTGACGATCGCGCCCAAGTATGTCAAGGTGGACATCGCCATCATCCGGGGCATTGATACCGATGCCGACAAACAGCAGTTCCTCATGACGCTCATTGATTACGCCCACCCGCGCGGTGTGCAGGTGCTGGCTGAGGGCGTGGAAACGCTGTCGGAGCTGCGCAAGGTGCTCGAGATGGGTGTAGACCTGCTGCAGGGCTACCGTCTGGCCCCTCCGGCGGCAGAGCCGGGGACCATCGACGAAAAGGCCGCCGAGGTCATCGCCGAGGTGGAACGCCAGAAAGCCGAGCGGAAAGAAGCCGGGTCTTAAAAAGCAAAAAGTATCGCCCTCTGTATTGGCATTGTGCCGGTACAGAGGGCGATTTTTTGTCTATCTTTACTGAATGAAGCTGACGAAGAAGGGACAGAGCACGGCGGTGAGGACGCCGGCCACGGCGATGGACAGGCCGCTCATGGCACCTTCGACCTCACCCATCTGCAGAGCTTTGCTGGTACCTACGGCATGGGCCGAGGTGCCGATGCCGACGCCCTTTGCGATGGGGTCGGTGATGTGGAAGATCTTGCAGACCACCTCGGCCAGCAGGTTGCCTGCGATGCCGGTGAGGATGACGATGGCACCCGTCAGGGCCGCGATGCCGCCCAGCTCAGCGGCGACGTCCATGCTGATGGCCGTGGTGACGGACTTCGGCAGGAGGGTGGCGTACTGCTCCCGAGTGAGGTCCAGTGCGAGGGCCAGAGCCAAAGCGCTGCCCAGGCTCACCAGCGTACCCACTGAGATGCCCGCGATGATGGCGGCGGCGTTCTCTTTCAGCAGGTCCCATTTTTCATAGAGCGGGATAGCGAGGCTGATGGTGGCCGGCAGCAGCAGATAGTTCACCGGGGCGGCACTGACCTTGTAGTCGGCGTAGGGGATGTTCAGCACACTCAGCAGGATGATGACGAAGATGCTGCCCAGCAGCAGCGGGTTGAAGATGGCCTTGCCGGTGGCTTTGTTGAGGAGAGTACCCAGCGCGAAAGCGGCCAGCGTCAGCAGCACGCCCCACGCGGCGGACCCGGAGAGGAAGCCCTGTAAAAGCTCAGTCATGTTCGGCCTCCTTCCTTGCAGCGCGGCGGCTGGTGAGGGCCTGGGTGGTGCGGCCTGCACTCACGAGGACCAGCACCGTCACCGGGATGATGGCGATGACGATGGGCAGCAGCATCTCGCCCATCTCAGCCCACAGCTCCATGACGCCCGCGGCGGCAGGCACAAACAGCAGCGGGAAGATGCCGGTGAGGAACAGGCCCACTTCCTTGACCTGCTCGAGCTTCACGATGCCGAAGCGGAGCGCGGCCAAGAGCAGCAGCAGGCCGTAGATGCTGGCCGGGATGGGGAGCGGGAGCACTGCGTGGCAGATCTCGCCCAAAAAGCAGAACGCCAGAATACGCGCAAATTGAGACAGATAGTTCGTAAGGATGCCTCCTTTGGATCGACTGAACAGGAAAATACAAAATAAAATACAAGTCAACAGTATAATCCAAAAATCCCTGCGGCGCAACGGCAATACTGGCCAAGATTTTGCCCCTTTGGTGCGGAAAATTGGAGGTTTGGATAGCGTGCCTGCCCCAAACCCTGCGGTGGGAGAGCGCGATAAACGGGAATTACCAGCGGGTCATGTTCTTCTTGAACTTGGCGGTATATGCCTCTTTCAGTTCTTGCTCGCTGATCCCATAGCACAGAAGGACGTCATTGTAATACATGAGCACATCCGCCATTTCTTCCACGAGATGCTGCCGGACTTCTGCATCCTCAACAGCCTTTTGGTCTCCGTTCTTCTTGATAATGTCGATAACTTCGCCTACTTCACCGAGCATCCATAACAGTTTGTGCTTGCCGGCCTCCGGGCCGATCGGCTCCCACTTGTCTTTATATTTTTCCTGCAGGGCCTGCTGCATCGCAAGCATATCTTCTATCGTAAAATCGCCCATGGTTTCCTCCATAAATTTTGATTTGCTGTTCTCGTCCTGTACCGTCCAACTGAGGCAGTACAAACGGTGCTCCGGCAGGCGGTGCTTTCTTGGTAGACATTCCTAGCCGGTGGAAACCGCGGGCTAAGCAACAGCCCACTGGGCTGATTGCTTACGGCACTTCGTGCCGCCGCCCTGTTCGAGTCCTGTCCCGCCCACGCAAAAAATCCCGAGTCATTTGACTCGGGATTTTTGTGGTGGAGCATTGTCAGCAGCAGTCGAACCTTTAGGCAGGCATATCGTTGCTGCGGTCAGAGCGCTTCAAACCGAGAAACGGAGGCACTTCGGAACGCTTCAGCCCTTGCTCGTGTGCTTTTTTCAGTTGATATTCGTGCAGGGCAATGCTGTCCAGCAGATCACGCTGATTTTGGGAAGCTGCATAGTAATCAACGCCGAACCGTTTGCAGACTGCGCTGAGTTGGTCAAGCATTTCAATAGCAGTAGGGGACATTCGTTTGACTTCAATATCCATGGGAGCACCACCTTTCAGGAAAGATACGTATTGAAGAGCGAAAGCGCCGCATTGTCGGCAAGCATCAGCATGATCGGCCCGCCGGACTGTTTGGCAAAGACCCGGATCGCGCCAAAATCCCGGATATAATGTTTTGCAAGTTCATCCGTCTTAGCTTCAAAAGTGACGACGCCGTTTTTACCGGAATCAATGGAAAGCTGGATGCCGAACGCGATCATCATACGCCCGATGCCCAGATATTTTTTCTGAATGGTCAGCGTCGGGTTGCTCTCCGGGTGGCTTTCGATGTACTCAATATAAACGAACATGCTGGATTCTGTTTCGCGGTAAGCACCCAATGCTACGATTTCGCCGTTTTCGGTTTTAGCCGTGTACTTTTCCAGTGCGGGGTCACCGATGAACTCACTTGTCCAGTCGGTCTGCCAGCTTTCTTTGGTTGCAGCAAGGTCAGCGGGAGTTGACTTGTCAACCTCAATCGGAATCCTATTGCCCGTATCGGATGCTGTGACAAAATATTGCAAAGTCATAATGCCCACCTTCTTTCAGTTTTATTATAACGAAAGAACGATAGACTTTCAAGAAAGAAAATCGCAAAGAGAGTGAAAGCGTGAGAGCAAGAACTGTCCCGTGGCCACAAATTTTCAGTTGTTGAAAATTCTTGCTCCCTTTGGAACAGCTTCTTGTTGGGGCGTGCGGTGCCCCAAACCCTGCTGTTGAGGTTGCGACAAACCAGGAGTTATCGAACCGCACTTGTGATTTCTTCTAATGTGTCCTGGCGAAGCCACTTTCCAAATACTTGAGAATTCTTTGACGGCAGATAACCCAAATTCGTATATCCCAGCTTCTTCAAAAGGCTCATACTTGGAATGTTCTCTCTTCCAGTAAAACAGATAAAATCCCACTGAGGATAGTGCTTGTGTAAATACTCAATTAAAGAGGACAAGGCTTCATAGGCGTAACCGTTTCGGTGAACTTTATAAGAAAATGTGTACCCTAAAGAAATTGTGCCCTCGTTAGGCATAACGACAATTTCGCCAATCATGACATCCGTTTCTCTTAATGCAACACTAATCATAGTCGGCGATGCGATATTCAGGGCATTGTCTTTATTACGCTCGATCAAAGCAACAATATCCTTATAATCTTTCGTCTGGCCTCGTTGATATTTCGAGCATCGCTCGTTATTTCGATAATCAACCATCTGAATCGCATCTTTAGGACTTACATTTCTTAGTCTGAGCCGATTTGTTTCTAAAAAGATCATCTTCTCATCCTTTCACATTCCGGCTTATGGGCCGAGTAGCCCTTTCTCAAAACCTCCTGTAAACAAAAAACGTACCCGAACCCTTTCTCATAGAGAATCGGGTTCGTACGACCTTGGTAGACATTCCTACGGGGCCAGGAACCGCGGGCTAAGCAACAGCCCAACGGGCTGATTGCTTACTCTGCCGACTTGGCGTCGTCAGAGCCGCCCTGTTCGAGTCCTGTACCGTCCTGCTCTGACGTGAGACAGTGGCAGACACAAGAAAAAAGCCCCTAACTTTCGTTAGAGGCTTTCGTTTGGTGGAGCATTGTCCACGGCACTCGAACCCAACACTTCCTCACGGGTGACCGTT
>ENA-ORQX01000802-ORQX01000802.1-human-gut-metagenome-genome-assembly--contig:-NODE-802-length-22729-cov-4.130899_pt1 | contig 22729 bp, 25 predicted proteins | sample MGYA00242170_ERZ509124 | MGnify/ENA primary metagenome ERZ509124 (study PRJEB26280, sample SAMEA2338647) | human gut metagenome | biome: human gut; feature: human-associated habitat; material: faeces... | reverse complement strand
CCGCCGTTGCTCCGGCAGCGTTTTCGGCCCGATAGCGATAAGTGTCAAGCGGCGCATTGTCGCCGATTTTGCCGTCGGAAACGTAAATCCTCCGTTCGGGGGCAATTTTCAACCGATCCAGAAAATTGTTTTCCTGCCGTTTATCCAGATCAACCGACGAACGCAGACAGTTTTCCGCCCCTTTCAGCAGTTCGCCGCGGTAATGAACCCTCACCTCCGTTCCCTCGGGATAACCGCGCACCAGCTGCGGCAAATCACCGCCGACATAGATTCCCCGCAGATCCGTCCCCTCCGTTGTCAGGATGTCCCACACCTGCGGATAACCCGAAGCAAGGAACAAATAAACGCATTTGTCCGGCCGGTTAATGCGAACTTTTTCCCGGTACGTGTAAAGTTTTTCGGAAAGCAGCGGCGCCATGCTCTTTTTGGCCTGCGGCGGCGTATTGTAAACATAAACCTCGCATTCGTCGGCAATTTGCGGCAGCGTGCAAGCCGGCTGACGGGAAAAACCGATCAGCCCGGCCAGCGTTTTTGCATAAACTTCTTTCATGCATTTTTCCGTCCGGCATTCGCGCCCCTCGTTTTTTATTTGGCCGATAAAATTGCGCTTTTCCCGGGCGTCCCTATCCGCCTCGTCCACGCGCCGACGGAGTTCGTCCGCCCACTTTTCCAGCCTTTTCCGGGCAGCAGAGGCCTTCGGCGTATCCCCGGTTTCGCGCGCCAGTTTCTTCTTCACCTGCGCCAGTTCGTTTCTGATTTTTTCCGAAGGGCGCTTCAGTTTGTCTTCCATGTCCTGTATCTGATTGTTCTGTGCCTTGAAAGTGCCGCTCAAACAAACATAGGCATCGTTAACGAACTCAAATTCCGGCATGTTGCAGTCAACCGCCGCCTGAGCCCGGCAGCACCATCCCAAACCGGCCAGCAAGGCCAAAACGCGCAAATTCCTCATCAGTCAGTCCTCCGTCTTTACGTATGGGAAAATCTTAAAACAGTTTCGTTTTAAATCCAGCAAAAAAAATTTTTTTTGCCGGCCGCAACGATAAAGCTTGCGGGAATTTCCGCAATCCGCTAAAATTGTGCGCTGTTAAAGGAAGGACATGCAGGAAACGATACCGGAATATACCGTCAGCGAAATTTCTTTCGCCATTAAACGCACAATGGAAGACGCCTTTGCCCGCGTACGCGTCAGAGGCGAAATCTTCGGCTGCAAAAGAGCGGATTCCGGACATTATTACCTTTCGCTCAAAGACGAAAACGCCAACCTTTCCGCCGTCTGCTGGAAAGGCGTGGCCGCCGGTCTCAAAGTCAAACCCGAAGACGGCCTCGAAGTCGTCGCCGCCGGACGCATCACCACTTTTGCCGGCAAAAGCAGCTACCAGCTGGTAATCGAGCAAATGGAAGTTGCCGGCGCCGGCGCCCTGCTGAAGCTGCTGGAAGAGCGCAAACAGAAATTCGCCGCCGAAGGACTGTTTGATCCGGCGCACAAAAAACCGATTCCCTTTTTGCCGCGGGTTATCGGCGTGGTTACCAGCCCGGCCGGCGCCGTCATCCGCGACATCATCCACCGCGTAACCGACCGTTTTCCCGTCCGTATCATCGTCTGGCCGACTCTGGTTCAGGGCGAAGGCGCGGCCGAACAAATCGCCGCGGCGGTCAACGGCTTTAACCGCCTGCCGGCAGACGGCCCGGTTCCCCGTCCCGACCTGCTGATCGTCGCCCGCGGCGGCGGCTCGCTGGAAGACCTCTGGTGCTTTAACGAAGAAATCGTCATCCGCGCGGTCTACGATTCCGAAATTCCCCTGATCTCCGCCGTCGGACACGAAACCGACACCATGCTGATCGACTTTGTTTCCGACCTGCGCGCGCCGACGCCGACCGGCGCCGCCGAATTTGCCGTCCCGGTCAAAAGCGAACTCGAAGCCCGCCTGCTCACCCTGCAAAGCCGCCTTTTCAGCGCCGGCGGCCGCTATCTGCAGGAACGACGGAGCCTGCTCGACGGACTCAAACGGGGGATCCCCAACCTGGAACAGATTCTTTTTGAAAACATGCAAAAGCTGGACGACCGGAGCGAACGCCTGCAGATCGGTTTTAAAAATTACCTGGAAAACCGGCAAAACCGGCTTAATTTAAATGAAATTAAACCTTTTTACATTACCAACATACTTGACAAGAAAAACGAAACCTTGCAAAACCTTGGCCTTCGGCTCGAGTCCGTTTCGGTCGAAGCGGTCTTGAAAAGAGGTTTTGCCTGGATCAGAAACGGACGGCGGAAAACCGTCTGCAACGCGGACGAAGCGCGCAAAAACGGCAGTCTCGAAATCGTATTTGCCGACGGCGCGGTCAAAGTCCGGCCAATAGTGAGGAAAAATGAATTACAAGGCGATTTGTTTGACGATTAGCATATTGGCGGCAACCCTGCCGTCCGCGGCCAAGGCCGTCGAACTCTGCGGCGACTTCAAACAGGGGGAAATCATTGCCGGCCGGGTTAAGGACAATGCCGAAGCGGTCATTTTCAACGGCAAAAACTATCCGGTTACCGAAGACGGATACTTTATCCTTGCCTTCGGCCGCGACCAAAAAGCAAACGCGGACATATCCCTGCTTTATCCGGACGGCGGCAAACGGCTTCACCGGCTGCCGGTTGAAACTTACGACTGGGACATCCAGCGCATCAACGGCATCCCGCAATCAAAAGTCACCCCCGATTCCTCACACGACGCGGAAATCCGACGCGAACAAAAAGACGTCCGCCGCTCTTTAACCGTCATGCAGCCGGGGGACTACTGGCGCGAAGGTTTCATCCTGCCGGTAAAAGGCCGCATCAGCGGCGAATTCGGCAATCAGCGGATTTTCAACGGCACGCCGAAAAGCCCCCACAGCGGCACCGACATTGCCGCGCCGGAAGGAACGCCGGTCAAGGCCTCGGGCAGCGGCAAAGTCATTTTGAGCGGCAAAAACTATTTTTACACCGGCAACATGGTCATCATCGACCACGGTCAGGGGCTGCAAACGATTTATGCCCATTTGAAAGAAGCTAAAGTAAAAGCCGGAGAAATCGTAAAACAGGGACAAATCATCGGCCTGGTCGGACATACCGGCCGCGCAACCGGCCCCCATCTGCACTGGGGCGCCTCTTTAAACAACGTGCGTTTCCGCCCGCATTCGCTTTTAAACCTCAACCACAAAACATGCCGCAACATAACCGACGGCAAGAAAACGGACTAAAAACATGACCAACCTGCAGATTATCATCCTCTCGGCTCTTCAGGGCTTCACCGAATTTTTACCGGTCAGCTCGTCGGGACATCTCATTTTGCTTTCCAAATTCACTTCTTTCCCCGATCAGGGGCTGGAAATCGACATTGCCGTCCATGTCGGCTCCATCCTCGCGGTAATGATCTATTTTTGGCGCGACATCAGGGACATGCTCTACGGACTGGTCAACGCCTTTTTCAACCGCTTTCCGTCCGTTAAAAATTTTTATCTGCGCAAAGCTTCCGCCGCCGCCAAAGACTTTATTTTAAACCAACTGCCGGCTGCCGACCTCAGGCTGCTGCTGATGCTTGTCGTCGGCACCGTCCCGGCAGTCGTCTTCGGTCTGGCGCTGCACCACTTCGGCATGGAATGGCTGCGCAGCACCAAAATCATCGGCTGGAACATTCTCCTGTTCGGTATTCTGCTGTGGATCGCCGACCGTTTTCAGCCTTCAAAACGCAGCATTGCCGATATGACATACAAAGACGCGTTTCTGATCGGTCTGGCCCAGTGTCTGGCAATGATTCCCGGCACCAGCCGTTCGGGCATCACCATCACCGCCAGCCGTTTTCTCCGGCTGGAACGCCGAGAAGCCGCCAGATTCTGCATGCTGCTTTCGGTTCCCGCCATCGCCGGCGCCGGTCTTCTGGTTGCCGCAGAGATCTGGCAGAGCGGCAATTACGAAAACCTGCACTATGCCTTAAGCGGTATCGGCTATTCTTTCATCGCTTCAATCGCGGCCATTTTCATTATGATGAAATGGCTGAAAAACTATACCTTTCTGCCGTTTGTCATTTACCGTGTCGTCCTCGGAATATTCCTTTTGCTCCATTCGTACGGTTACATCTGACTTTCTTATCTTCCGCAACAAAAAGCTTCCGCCGGCTAAGCCGGCGGTTCTTCTTTAAGGGTGCCCCCTCACAGTGCCGGCCACGCCTTAAGGGCATATCCAATTCCAACCAGACGCAGACTGCCTGGCTCACCATAAACGGGACAAAGCCCATAATCTGCCAACCTGCCTCCGCGTCTTTTTTAATTGATTCCTGATATACTCAGCTGTCCTGTTTGCATTTTTTCCTATGGTTCCATATAATGCCTTTTGCACCGGAACTCTCTTTTTCAATATCAAAATTCTGCGTTATCACGCTTTGCATATTAACAAATTATTTTCTCCCTCTGGAAAGCCGACTGATGCCGGATACTGCAAATTTTGGCCGTATTTCCGTTAACATCTGAATACGGCCGATATATATCTCTGCTTCCTGTATATTGCTTCCTTTCCGCCAAAACGGTCTCCTTAAAATAGGCCCTGTTTCCACACAAAGGTTTATCTTCGATACTTTGAGGGCAAAACACCATGACATCTTTCGGTTTCATACCGTGCTACTTATATATATTCTAAAAAAAACGCCTTTGCCTTTTATTAAACAGCCGACTGACTGTCTTCAGCACAACGACAAAGGAGTTTTTTTATACATGCTGAGAAAAATGTAAAAATATAAAAACAGAGGAAAAAGAACAAAAAAAGGGGGCTGAAAAACGGAAGAACAGGAAAGCGGAGAAGCGGAGGAACGGGAGAGGAAAGGGAAAACGAAAAAATTATAAACCTTCCAGAAAACGCATACCCGTCGCGGAATTTCCCTGACACAAACATTGCGGAGAAGAAGAAAAGCGGAGGAACAGGAAATAAAAAAATTACAAATCTTCCGGAAAACCACATACCCGTTGCGGAACTTCCCTGATACAAACATTGCGGCAAAAACACCGTATTTTTTTTATTTCTCCGCTTTTTCGCAAGCGAAAGCCAGCAACAGCAGCAAATATCCGCCGGCATTTTCCGTATTCCTACACTCATTTCCCCGTTTTATTTTTCCCCCTCATCATCCTCCTTTCACACACCATTCTCTCATCCACTGCCGCCATGCGCACATCTCCTCTACATTAACCGCCCCACCTTCCTCCTCCCCCCTAACGCACGCCTCGCCCATCCCGCTTAACACACCGCCCACTTTTTCCCGCTATCCCTTAACACACCGTACACCGTGCTTTTCTCTCCGTGCCGCTAAGCCCGGGCTATTTTCCCCCTCGTCATTTTCCTTTCACGCATCGCACACCGCCTCCTTTATCCGCTGCCCGGCATATGCACTTTTCCTCCGCGTTAACCGTAGCTTCTTTCTCTCCCCCCGTTAATGCACGCCCCTTCTTTCCATTCCCTTAACACACCGTACCTACTCTCCCGCTATTCCCCTTTAACAAGCCGTACACCATGCTTCTCTCTCCGTGCCGCTAAGCCCGGGCTATTTTCCCCCTCGTCATTTTCCTTCGACACCACCGGACAAAACTTTTCGCTTGTACCGTACACACAATTTTCGAATAAATTTCAAAGAACTACGTTAAAAATAATTTTTTTTGCATAATCTTTGAAAAAAAATTACAAAAACTATTGACTAATAAAAAAAATCCGGCTATTAAAATATCCGTTGCCCTGATGGCGGAATTGGTAGACGCGCAAGTTTCAGGTACTTGTGACCGTTTTGGTCGTGGAAGTTCGAGTCTTCTTCAGGGCACCAATCTTTACAAGCTCCTATTTTTGATAGGAGCTTGAAGTTTTTTCTCATTGATATTTCAGGATTTTTTCCATCCATAAAAAAGTTCGCAAAAACGATATTTAAAATACGCCTTTTTTCTTCAATTTGCGAACTTTTAAAAATTGCAAAAGAATTTTGGCTGAAATTCAACACCTTATCAATAGCCCGTTCAACAGAGGTATCTGGGGTCTGCAATTTCTCAATTTTGGCTTGAAGCTCAATTTTTGCCGTTTCATATTCAGCATTTTTACTGCGATAGACTTCGGCAGGAACAGTTCCAGCAATCAACAAATCCAGAAGTTTCTTTTGGTTTTCTTCAATATCAGCGAGTTCATTCCGATTCTTTTCCAATTGATAATAGGTATTGCCGTGAGTTGCTTCATACTGTTTTTTCAAACGAACAGCCAGAGCCGCCTTCAAATCATCGTCAAAATGGATTGATGCAAGGGATTTTTCAACATCCTTCAACAAAACCTTTTCGCTGACATTATTGCAGTGTTCGCAGTTTTTCAGGTCGGTGTGTCGCAAATAGACATACTTATCCTCCTTGGTGTATGGCGAAAGCAAACAGCCGCAATGTTTGCAACGAACTAGTCCCCGAAAAATGTAGGGCTCTTTGGTATGTTTTGAAGTCCGTTTAAATTTTCCCGTCCGAACTTCTGTGCATTTATCAAACAGTTCCTTTGAAATGAGCTTTTCATAACAATGGGGATGATACTCTTTGTTATAATACATTACCCCATAGTAAAATGGATTCTGCAAAATATTCGCAAATTGGGATTTTGAAATTGGGTTATGAGCAGTAGTTTTATTCCGCAATCCCCAACTTTTTGATTTTTTAACCAATTCGTCCATAGAGAAAAGCCCTGTGGAATATTCTTCAAACAGTTTTTTGATAAAATGTCCTCGGTCTGGGTCTATGATAATGGTCTTCTTTCCATTCTCATCTCTGGTATTCAAATAGCCTATCGGTGCTGGTCCAGCAAGAAGCCCCTCTTTAAGCATTTTTTCTTCTGCTCTTTTAACATTATCCGCAAGAGCTCCTACATAAGCTTTTGCCATCAATACACACATATCCCACATCACTTTTTGAGTGTTCTTGGTTCTATCATTAACAACCATCGCCTCCCGCAAAAAGTGCAGTTCTATTTTTCCTTGTTCAATCAAGTCATTTAAAATAGGCGTTTCTTTAAAAGAGCGTTGTAACCTATCAACAGCATCAACGACAACAGCTATTCTTTCCCGTTGCTTTTTAACAAAGGTCAGCATTTCATTAAACTGTGGGCGTTTGCCTTTGGTTGAACTTTCAGTGATGTTATATTCTTGAATAATATCAAGATTGTGTCGTTCACAATACCTACGCAGCCTGTCCAGTTGGGCATCCAGAGAAAACCCATCTTCCTGCATCTCCGTTGAAACTCTTGCTAATATAACAGCTTTCATACCCATACTCCTAATTTACCTGTTTTCGTAATTCAATTTCTAGTAACAGAAACAACAACTGGAAAATATCCTCACCAGATTCAATAGCTTTTTTTGTTTCTTTATTTTGATTTTGATAATTTGTGCAAATCATAGTTACCCCATATGGAAGTTGAAACTATATTTGCATTCTGAATATAAATATGGATATGTATTTTTAGAAAAAGAGGATAATGACACCTCATTGAACAAAATAGATACTACATTAAAAGTTTTTAAAAGTCAAATTTCTGCGAACTTTTTTTATTAAATAAAATCAGCATATTAGTAGGAAACATCAAAAAAATAAATTTTTGAGTATTTTGATAAATAAGTTTATCAAAAATATTTTTGCATTCATAAAACCAGATGTGATATTATTTTTTATCAGCAAAAGGTAGTGATGACTTCAAACTTCATCATCACTATTGAAGTTTGAACAGGTATGGAATTCCCCTGTTTTTGCTGATATAGACAAGCAATAGAAAAGCATTAGACGAGCATTAAAAATGGGAAAGAATGTTAAATAACTACTTTCCCCAATATTTATATCACAATTCAGAGAAATACCAAAATGGCTAAAAGTTAGCCATAAATCTAACTATATTTAAATTACTATGAGGACAAAAATGACTGAAATAATATTTAAAAACCGAATAACACAAGAAGCACCCAATATCATTAAACAATTAAAATCCCTTTGGATAGATATGAATTTGGATAAAAAACAAACACAAAATACTCCCAATGGATTATTTGCACTTACATTAAACCCAAATAATTTTGTAGATACAGTAAAATTGGAAAAAGATTTCAAATCAATTTTATCTCATTATTATCATTGGCGGTATGGTTCAAAATGGAAAAAATTAAAACATATTCAAGTCCCATTTCAAGGGATTATAGAAAAACAATCTAATGGCATTAATCATATATGTTAGATACCCCCTTAAAAGAAGGGTTAATTTCAACATTATATAATGTTTCTGGCATTATGTTTTCCATCGGTTTAGGACTTATTGTTAGTTTTAACCTATCTGGCATAAGAAATAGAGAATATATTAAAGAAATAAGAAAGAATATTGCAAATATCCGCGATATTTTTATTAGTTATTTTATTATTTCTACATTAATTTATATAACCTATTCATATATTGAGGTTATAGATTTTAGATATAAATCCTTTTACATAAAACTTGACGGTTCTGTTTTCGCTTGTGCACTTTTACTATTTTCAATTGTGTATTTTACTATAAACTTCTTATCAATTCAAAAACTAAATGATGAAATTTTTGATAGAATTACAGAGGAACAAGAACAAAAATAAGATAATCGCAATTACCATCACAAGTTAATTTTTTATTTTATGTTTAAGCAGTTTTTTAATAATGCTATGCATATTGGTATAAGGGCAACTAGCTTCTTCTAATTCCAAATTATCAGCATTAGCAATTGCAGAATCCAAATTATCGTTCAAATCATTAAAAATATCTGTTTTTGCCTTCAATTGCTTAACTGTATACTGGGTTTGAAACTTCTTATTATATTCGGATTGGAATGTTTCACAGCATTCTTTGGCATCTCTAAACGGCTGATTGGTTTTCTTCAAATGCAATAAAAGCCAATATTCATAACAAGGAACAGAAACAGCATCTACAAAACCTGCTTTTCTACATTGCTGAATAGCTTTCTTAAATTTTTCATCATCACAATCGTCTTTATCAAAAAGACAATAAATTTGTACGGTTCCTTCGTCTTTAAACAGTTTCTGCTTTTCTTTTGCACTTTTTAAAACATTTTCAGGGCTTGTCCCATCTGCTTCTTCGGCTTTAATATTAATACCTTTGGCTCTCCCTAATCCCTGCATATAGTATTTTGAAGATTTACTGTCCTCACAAATAAACAGATGCAAGGGGCGTAATTGTTTATTTCTTTGAGGTCTTGCCATTGTTTAGTCTCCATTGATATTTGGGATAGCCCCAAAGATGCCATACATATATTCGTTATAAAAAGCACCTTTTTTTCTTTTGATTTGTTTGAAATCACTCAAAGAATATAAATCGCTGGAATAACCATTTTCCTTGGATACAAACCAAATTTGGTCTCTGGTAAGATGCTCTCCATCCATCAAATAGTGAGCGTGAGAAGTGAAGATAAGCTGTGCTCCTTTCGGATTCGTTTCTGGATTATTAAATAAGCTAACTAAGTATTTTACCAAATGAGGATGTAAGGATTTATCCAATTCATCCGCAAACAATATCCTCCCCCCTTTTAAAACTTCTATCAAATCTTTTGACAAATCTAAAAGAGTTTTGGTTCCCGCAGATTCTTCTGCTTCAAAATCAAAAATTATATCTTTTCCGACTTCATTTGTATGTATTGATTTCAAGGATTGTCCTACATACAGCAATTTACTAATATTAATTCCTGCTTTATTAAGAAATTTAGTTTTCTCTCCCAAATCATCCGACTCTGTTGAATAAATATTCGTTGTCAGCTCAAATTGTTCGTTCACATATATATGAATATCGTTGGAAAACCATTGATATATATCGTGAATAAATTTATTTTGAGTGTTTCTATTATTAATCAATTCACTAACAAGAAGCCTCGTTTTAATAGTCTGTTCAGCAATATTCTTATCAATGCCACACGGACTGTTAAATTCAGTTAAAGTTCTCTTGAATAAGCATTTTTCTCTTTTATCCGCTTGTAATTCATTGTAATAGGCTTCTTCTCTAACAATTGCTTTTTTATTAAGTTCTATAAAATATCTATATACATTCCTGTTTTTAATAAATTCAATTTCAAAAAGAGCATTATTTTGTGTATCAGCCAATTTATATTCTAACCCATATATATTGGAATCAGTTGAATTCCGATAACTTTTTGTTATCAAAAACTTTAATGCAAGCATTGCTTCAATAAAATTAGACTTACCAGAAGCATTCGCTCCAAAAATTGCTGATGTTCTATAAACACAAGGTGCTTTTTTATAGCCAGTTTCAATAGCATTGCTAATGGAACCATTATTAGTTAATGGCTCCATTGAAAATTCAGCCTCGTCTTTAAAACTTTTGAAATTACTAAACTTAAAGTTCACCAGCATATAATCACCATTCTTTGCTTAAAATTTACACAGATTTATAGATAATATAGATAACACTTCAAAATAAGTCAACAAATACTTTATTTTGTTGCTCAATACCAATTTTAGAAAAAAACTAATATTGGTAAAAATCTAAAATAGAAATTGATTTTTACATCTTCTGATGCTATATTCTATTTTAGAAAATGTCTAATATTGGTAATTTTCTAAAATGAGAGGATGATATGGAAGTCAAAAGAGAATATTATTTAAACCAATTAATATCCCATAAACACAATGGACTGATTAAAATTATCAGCGGCATCAGAAGATGTGGCAAATCTTATCTGCTTTCCGAATTATTCAGAAAGCACTTGTTGGCAGAAGGTGTTAAAGAAGACCATATTATCCATATCGCTCTTGATGATTATGAAAAAAAACAATATCGCAATCCTGATAATTGCTATCAGTATGTCAAATCCAGCATAAAAGATGATGAAATGTATTATCTGTTGCTTGATGAAGTGCAAATGATGGATAGTTTTGAAGATGTTTTAAATGGATTTCTGCATATTAAAAATTTAGATGTTTATGTAACAGGCAGCAATTCAAAATTCCTTTCTTCTGATGTTGTCACAGAATTCCGTGGTAGAGGAGATGAAATCAGAGTCTATCCATTCAGTTTTGCCGAATTCTATTCAGTTATTGGTGGAGATTGGAGCGATGCTTGGCGAGAATATTATACATATGGTGGAATGCCTTTAATATTATCAAAAAAAACAGATGAAGAAAAAGCCAAATATTTACAAGATTTATTCAAAGAAACCTATATCAGAGATATTGAAGAACGAAATAAAATTAAAAACAATGATGAACTGGAAGAATTGATAAATGTCCTTGCTTCTGGAATTGGCTGTTTAACTAATCCTCAAAAATTAGTAAGCACTTTTAACAGTGTGAAACATATTGGTATTTCTCTTCCCACAATTAAGCAGTATTTGGACTACTTGCAGGATTCGTTCATTATCAACAAAGTCTTACGATATGATATAAAAGGTAAAAAATATATCAGCACACCATCAAAATACTATTTCACCGATATTGGGTTGCGAAATGCCAGACTCAATTTTCGCCAACAGGAAGAAACTCACATTATGGAAAATATCATCTATAATGAACTGAATATCAGGGGCTATGAAGTAGATGTTGGTGAAATCGGAATTTTAGAAAAAAATAGAACAGGATATACAGAGAAAAAGATTGAAGTTGATTTTGTAGCAAGTAAAGGCAGCAAAAAATATTACATTCAGTCGGTTCTGATAATGCCTACCGAAGAAAAGAAAGCCCAAGAAGAAAGACCGTTACTTAAAATTGCCGATTCGTTTAAGAAAATCATTATCGTTAAAGACAATATCAAACCCTACCACGATGATAATGGAATTGGTTTCATCGGCTTAAAAGATTTCTTATTAGATATGAACAGTTTAGATTTCTAAAAGTCCATTTGCTTCATAAATCCCGACTAATTTATCACCCAATGCTAAAATAGTCGGAATTTTTGTTGTTTCCATTTTAGAAAATATCAAATATTGGAGATTTTCTAAAATAGAATAAAAATTTTATAAATTTCCTTATCGGTAAATTTTGGAGTTTTTGAATATCTTTTGAGTTAAAAATTTCCCTATCGGTAAAGTTTAGATTTAAAAGTAAAAATAACAGAATTAAGCGCGATTCTCCGCAAAAATCACGCAAAGAGTCGCATTTATTAAGGCAAATTACTCAAAATAATTTAATTTGAAGCAGAAAGATTTGTTTCACTTGCAATCCAATCCCTTATGAAACGTCCTACTTTTGAGACGTTTTCCTTCTTTTCCTCTTTGGCTGAAACATCAATTTTATTTGTTTCAGTTTCAATCCAATCAATCACCCACACCTGCGTTTTATTAGACATCTTCTTTTCTCCTTTGTTTAAGATTTTAGTGTTTAGATTTTCCATTATTTTTCTCCTTAAAAGTTCGTTATTCATTTAATTGTTTTTGTATTACAGTTATTTAAAGCCACCATAACAGGCATCTTCATTGTGTTATGTCATTGTCTGCCCTCCGTTGAGTTTTCATTTTTCCATTCTTTTATATCAATACTTTCATCAACAATAGAGTTCAGCAATTCATCAACTCTGGTGCACCAATCTTCACAAGCTCCTATTTTTGATAGGAGCTTGAAGTTTTTTCTCATTGATATTTCAGGATTTTTTCCATCCATAAAAAAGTTCGCAAAAACGATATTTAAAATACACCGTTTTTCTTCAATTTGCGAACTTTTGAAAATTGCAAAAGAATTTTGACTAAAATTCAATACCTTATCAATAGCCTTATCAACATTATCTCCCACGGAAACTAACGGCAAAATCTAAAAAACTCAAATCCGATAAAAAAACAGGGCTCAAATTTTGGAAACAATTAATCAAACCAGAGAATATCTTAAAACCTATATGTTTTGCCACATAAAAAACAACCTGTTTCCGCCGGTATCGATCAGGATTTCCTATTAAATATTTTACCGTTTTTAAAGCTTATTGACTTTTTACGAACAGAGTCTTAATCTGCCGATGATAAGTTATAATTATGTTTAATCCAGAGGATCCGGTCAAAAAAGCCTCTTAAAATATTCCGGTATAATTATGGAAGAAAGCACTACAGCTCTTATCTTAGTTGGGATCTTTGCCTTTTTGTTCTGTTTTGCCGTTATTATGGCAATATATTATGGCAACAGAACCAAAAAGGAACTGTCCGGGCAACCCGGGGTGTACAAAGGGTCTGCGGGTGAACCTCGCTGGAACGGCAAATTACCTGCAAAAGCAGATGATTATGTTCAACCCCGCTATGTTTATGAAAATCTGGTTGAAAGTACCGATTTTTTACCTGAAAACGGCCGAATTATCGGTTATCGCATCAGTCCTGATTTAGTCATTCACAGCCGGGTACAATATAATGTCAATCCCCCTGTTCTCAACGGGTATATTCGGCGACTGGGCGGAAAATTACTGACTCCCGATGACGTTTTAACATTATTGGATAACTGGCAGGACGTTTCTGCCTTACGTGTGAAGGCCGGAGACGAACCGCTGGGCAAATTTCAGTTCTGGTGCAGTTCTGAAGAAGGTCTTCCCGTATGCTCAAAACTCCAAGACGGACAAATCTTTCTCGAAAACAGGATCGGATTTGCAAAATTTGACGCTCCTCTTATCCTAAAGAGATAAGGCAAAACAAATTATTGTATCGCTCAAACTTTTAAGATTATGATATCCAAAAAAGAAATTGAAAAAATGAATATTGCCTTCGATTTTAGCAGGCAATATACAATAGCAAGGGTTCCCAAAGTTTACCGGAATACAGAACAATTTGCCTTAGAGGTTGTTTACAGCCTCAGACCCTACATATCAGACAAACTGGGAATTGACCACGGAAAGATAATACTGATAGCCGTCAGCAAAAATAATAAAGTTGTCGTATTCTGTGAGAACAACAGATACAGAAATTGGCTTTACAACTGTTTTCATCAGCCTTCTGTGGGAAACGCTCAGTTTTACGATAACACAGAGCCTGAAGTGATTCTGGAAAAATTGAACCTATTATTTCACTGATTTTTTCGGGTTTCATTCGTCATATTGCTTCATCGGCAATATGACGATTTTTTTCGTCTTATGTAAAGTCCGCCTGCAGCTGCAACATATCCTGCCGACCGACAAGTCTTTTTCCCTGCCAATTTATTTATCGGCCAGGACATAACTTTCATCAATACGCCCGAGTATTTCGGACAATTCCGCGGATCCGTCCAAACAAAGCGTAATCCAGTGTTTCTTGTTCATATGGTAGCCTGCAAAATATTTTTTGCCGTCAACCCGCTTTTCAATTTCTTCCGGCCGCATCCGCAAATCTATAATTTCAATTTCGTCATCACCCGGCAAACCGATTTTACTCTTCCGGACGGTTAAAAGTGCGGCATACCATTTCCGATTGTCCGAGCGGCGGACAACGGCATTGTTGGGAAATTTCTGCCATAAATATTCAAAATCGTTCTGATATTTTTCCCTGACGTATTCAATAACCCGCGCGGCATATTCGCTCTTGAAAATCCGGGCGGCAAAACAGCTGTCGGCAACCGCCTGCAAAACCCGGCGGCAATCCGAGCGGACTTTTCCGACAAAACTTCCGACCGCCTCATCCGCCAGGTGCAGTACGTATTCATCTCCCGTATCAGGATCCGTGACCTTGCTTTCAACTTTGCCGTCCGGCATAACGCGAACCGTCAGCGTAAACTGATTTTCCACAATACCGCAGCTGTATACGTAAACACCATTTTCCAAACAAAAACCGAAAGCCGGAAACTTATCCCGAAGCGGCACTTTGTTCTTAAAAATATCATCGTAAAACACGGTACCCTCCGCCGGTAAACAAATTATCCGTCTTCAAGATGCAGCAGCGCCGAAACGCTCACCATCATCACGATCAGTGTCGGCGTCCACACCGCCAGTATCGGCGGAATATAACCGTTGATGCCGAAAGCATAAATTACCTGAGAAAGGAAATAGACCAGAAAACCGGTTGAAATGCCGCCGACGATAAGAAACATCACCCCGCCCCGCCGGTTATTGGGACGCAGCGCAAACACCGCCGCCACCAGCAGCATCGCGCACAGCAGGAAGGGAGAATTCCACAGCGACATATAGCGCATCTGATGCCGCAGCGCCGAGAACCCGGACATTTCGTAAAAATGAATGGTATCGGGCAGATTCCAGAACGAAATTGCTTCCGGATCAATAAAGTTTTCCTTGATCCGGTCAATCGTCAGCGTAGTCTTATAATCAATGTTGTTGATTTTTTCCACCGGCTGGCCGGCTTCGTATATTCTGACGTCTTTCAGCTCAAACTTGTCGCCCTTCAGTTCCGCGGCATAGGCTTCCACCCGTTTCATCAGCTGTGACTGCCGGTCCATTTCCAAAACGCTGACGGTTCTGAGCAGCAGTACGTCTCCCTCCTGACGGACGGATTTGGCTTCCAGCACCAGAAAAGTGTTGTCGTCCACCGCTTCTCTGATCCACAGACCCTTGTTGGAAAACAGAACCGCTTTCGGGTTCTTGGTTTTGAAGCGGTAATCAAGCGTTTCGTAAACCTCGTAAAGATAGGCGGAAATCGGATTGATGACGGTAATGTTGATGATGCCGACCATAAACACCGCCGCCAGCAGAGGCGTCAGAAATCCCCAGATTGAAACGCCGGCAGCGCGGATAATCACGAACTCGTTGCTGCGGCTGACTTTCCAGAAAGTGACCATCGCCGCGATCATCATAATAAAAGGGAACACCATTTCAAACGTACGCGGCATCTTGGAAAAAGCCATCTTCATGACAAAAATCATATCCACGTCCGGCCGGTCGGCGGTACGCCGCAGCAGTTCGATGATCTCAAACATCAGGATCACGCCGGTTACCATCAGCAGCACGGCAATGAAATTAATCAGAATCTGTTTGATCAGATATCGTCCCAAAATAGAAGTCGGCTTCATCTTTTACGTTTCCACAATTAAAAAACCGGGCTCAGCATACTCATATTCCGCTTATTTTGCAAGCAAAGTTTATTCCGCCTTCATTTCTTCGGCTTCTTTGACCAGCGCGTCCACCACGGTTTTGAGGCCGTTTAACTGACGGACACGCTTCATTCTTTCGCCGGAAATGATGCGCCGAATTTTTTCCACCGTGTCTTCCAGTTCTTCATTGACCACCACATAGTCAAATTCGTTCCAGTGACTGATTTTTTCCAGCACCAGATCCATCCGTTTTTCGATCACTTCGCGGCTGTCGGTACCTCTGCCCTCAAGCCGGCGGCGCACTTCGCGGATCGACGGCGGCAGCAGATAAATCGTGACCGCGTCGGCGCCGGCCTTTTCCTTCATCTGCCGGGCGCCCATCCAGTCCAGATCAAACAACACGTCTTCGCCGACGTTGATAAAACTGTCCACTTCCGAACGCAGCGTACCGTAGCGGCTGGCGTACTGGGAATCCACATATTCGTAAAAAGCGTCCTCGGTTTTCAGCCTGTCATATTCCTCGTCGCTGATAAAGTAGTAGTCCACGCCGTTGACCTCGCCTTTGCGCGGCGGCCGGGTGGTAACGGAAACGGAAAATTTGATGTGCGGATCGCGCGCCAGAATCTCCTTGATTACGGTTCCTTTGCCGGTACCCGACGGCCCCTCGATGATAAACATGGTTCCCCGGCGGACTTTTCGCAGATAGTTGATAACGTCTTCCATTTTTTACTCCATATTTTGTACTTGTTCGCGCAACTGTTCGATCACCGCTTTCAGCTCCATGCCGCGGTTGATGATTTCAATATCCGAAGCTTTTGAACAGATGGTATTGGTTTCACGGTTAAATTCCTGACACAGGAAATCAAAGCGGCGGCCAAGCGTCTGATTGGCGGCCAACAGTTCCCGCGCGGTTTTCACATGCGCCGTCAGACGATCGATTTCCTCTCTGATATCCGCCCGGTTGACCAGCAGCACGGCTTCCTGCGCCAGACGCTCTTCGCTGATCGGAGCCCCTTCAAGCAGTTCCGCCAGCTGGGCGGAAAGTTTCTGCTTCAGCAGCGCCGGCTGAGCCACGGCCAGACGGGCAACTTCCTGCACCAGAATTTCGATCCGGTCAACCCTTTCTTCCAGCACCGTCTTAATTTTCTGTCCTTCCTGCCTGCGGTCAAACTGCAGTCTGATACAGCATTCTTCAAAACCGGCGCGGAGATTCCGGCAAATTTCCGCCAGCTCTTCCTCGTCAAAACGGTTTTTGACAACTTCCAGCACGCCTTCCGTTTTCAGCAGTTCGGCCGCCGACGGCCGCGCCAGTTCTTCGGGATATGTGCGATAAAGTGTCAAAGCGGCTTCGGTCACCTTGTCCAAAAGCGCTCTGTTGACCCTCACTTCCGCTTCGTTTCTCTCCAAGACAATATCCAGCGTCACGCCAAGACTGCCGCGTTCGAAACAAGAGGCGGCAATGTTCCTCAGATTAAGGCTGACTTCGCCCAGCCACAACGGCAGTCGAACCTTCAAATCAAGGTTTTTACCGTTCACGCTTTTGATTTCCCATACCCAGGAAAGCGAAAAATTTTCCCGTTCCAAACTGCCGCTCTGGCGGGCAAAACCGGTCATACTGGATATTTGCAAAAAAAATCTCCCTAAAATTTATTTTTTGATTATTATATATCGAAAAGCTTAACAATACTTATATAACGGAAAGCAAAAAATGGAAACAAAATTTAAGAACGTTCTCATTACCGGCGCATCTTCCGGCATCGGCGAAGCCATGGCTCTCTACTATGCCGCCAGCGGCTCGGAAAACCTCTTTATCTGCGGCCGTAACAAAGAACGCCTGAACGAAGTCAAACATCAATGCGAAAAATTCGGCGCCAAGGTATATGCCTCGCTGATCGACGTCAACGACCGCGAAAAAATGCGGGCCTGGATCAACCAAAGCAACAAAAAAGCGGCGCTTAACCTGGTGTTGGCCAACGCCGGCGTCGCCACCATCAAAGAAAACGACGAAAACGTCTACAACACTTTCAATACCAACGTTTTCGGCGTATTAAACACGGTTCTGCCGGCGGTTGCCCTGTTCTCCAAACGCCGCGGCAAAGGCGTAAAAGCGATTGCCATGCTGAGCTCAATCGCCGGTTATCACGGTCTGGCCGGCTGTCCGTCCTACAGCGCCAGCAAAGCCTGCGTCAAAGCTTACGGCGAAGCGCTCAGGGTCTATCTGGCGCCGAAAGACATTCAGATCAGCGTCATCTGCCCGGGTTTTGTCAAATCACGCATTACCGACAAAAATACCTGCCCGATGCCGTTTTTCATGCCGGCGGAAAAAGCGGCAGGCATCATCGGCCGCGGCCTGGAAAACAACGTCGGCCTGATTGCTTTTCCCTGGCCGATGCGGCTGGCCGTCTGGTTTTTATCCGTTCTGCCGAACTGTGTCAGCAGTTTCATCTGTTCCAAACTGCCTTACAAGGTGTAACTGCGCCGGCAAAAACCCTGTTTACCCAAACCGGAAAATTTAAAACAAAAAAAGAGGAAATTTGCCGATTCGACAATTTTCCTCTTTAATTTTTCCCTTTTCTCTTTTACCGGTCTTTAAATAACGCCTTCCAGCCGACCATCAGCATGACGATTGCGGCAATCAGGGTTATGATAAAAGCGTCAGCGTTGATAAAAACGCAGACTGCGATAAAATATATCGCCAGATTTTTGTAATCCTCCCTTTTTAAGAAAATTACAATCGGAGCCACCATCACGATTAAAATTACAATCGCCAGCACTCCCAACGCCATCAAAAATGTTTCCGCCATATATGTTTTATTTTTTATTTTCAAAACAAAAAAGCTGACACATATGCAGAATCTTCCGTGGCGCAGAAAATTGAAACATACATATTGTCAGCTTAATATCTCAAATTTTTTATTTTCAGAACAAAAAAGCTGACGCATATGTCGAATCTTCCGTGGCGCAGAAAATTGAAACGAACATACGGTCAGCCTTTAAAAAATACGAAATTTCACAGGCATCATCATACATTCATTTCATTTGGCGCAGAAAAGAGAAGTATAATAATTGACCTAAAAACAACAAAATCGTATTTTGTAAAATTGATTATAGTCCTTTGGACAAATTTCCGCAAGCAAAAAATCCTTACACGGCGCGCCGCCAAACCGCGGCAATCGTTAAAATCTTGCTTCCGGCAGAGAGTTCCTGGCATAAACTTCAACGAGCCGATACAATCGGCGCTAACGGTTCCGAGTCTCAAACGCCCGCCTCAACTTCGCAAGCCGGGCGGCCGGACCGAAATACCCGCATCCGTCTGCTTACAAAAACGATCATATCATAGATATCCCCCGGTAAACCGGAGGTTCTATAACAGTTACAAACCTTACGGCTTGACCACACTCGTTAGCGTGGTGCGGTGTCTAACGACACCTTTCAACCCCATTAAAATGGGGGATGAATGCTAAGGCAACTAATAAAAAAAGAGAGACGCCAAACGGCGCCTCTCCTCTTAAAGACAAAGAAAAAAATTTACTTTATCTCGTCCCATCCTTCGCTCTCTAAAGCGGTGAGGACGGATTTTGCAAAGTCCGCCTTGTTTAAGACGAGCTTTACATTGCCTTTGGCAATGGTGATTGCTTCATCCGATTCGTCAATGGTATAACCACCGGCGGAAACGAACTTGCTGTTCACTTCGCTTGCCCAGCCGTTGAAAAAGGACATGATGATCATGTCTTTTCCATTGGCAATACGGATTTTGATACACTGGGCATTTTCTTCCGTATCAAAAGCAGAAACGACAGTGATAAAACCAGTCATCCTGCCGGCCGTGTCAGACTGCACCAGAGAATAACCTTTTGCTTCACCTACCGCCATTTGATAGAACAGAGGCATTTCAACTTTCACCGCACGCGACGAGAAGTTGGAAATAATCACTGTTCTGCTGGTTTCCTGAGCGTTAGCTGCGAAAGAAACACACATTACCATGGCTACCAGAAATAAAAAAATTTTCTTCATACTCTTTATATTTTAAAAATTTAACATACTAATTATTTGTATTTCTTTTATACCTTATCCGCCGGAATTTGTCAATAAATTTGTCAAAACTTGCCTTGAATTCCGCTCACATATCAACCTTCCCCTTACCATACCCGTCCCGGCAAACCTTTTCTTTCTCCCCTCACCCTCCGCCCTGTTCTATTGTCGTTCCCTCTCTTGCGCTATCATTTTCCCCTCAACCGCCGCCTTGTTCTCTTATCTCTCACGACTTGCCTGTCCTCATTATTCTCTCCCTGCCCTCCGCCTTGTCTTCTTATCTTCCCGCCTCTCTCGACTTGTCTGCTCACACTCTTTTTGCCCATGCATTCTCTCTCCTTTCCCTCCCTTTTCCATTCTCTCGTTCCGCTCTTTTTTTCTTTCTCTTTCATCATCACTTTTCCGCCCTTCTCCGTTCTTCCCCCTACGCATATTCTCCCCTTTTTCCATCCTCTCGTTTATCCTCTTTTCTTTCATCCTCATACATCGTTTTTTCTTCTTTCCGCACCTTCCACACTTTCTTTTTCCTTTTCGTCCCTGTATTCGTCTCGCCTTTTCTGTTCCCCTTTCTCGTTTATCCCTTTCCTTTCATACACACACTCTCACACCTCTCTCTCCCCTCTTTCTCCTGTACTCGCCTTCCTCACGTCTTTCCTTTTCCCTCTTTTTTCACATTCACCGCCCTTTCTTCCGCGCCTCCCGCTGCCCTTCCCTGCAAAAACAATCCTGCCGGACTTTTCTTTACGGCACAAAAAAACGGAAGGCCGCAGCCTCCCGTTTTTTAATCGCAACAATCTGTTGAAAAAAACTATTTCTTCAGTTCGTTGATGCTGTCCTGAATAACGCCGCCGTCAATGGTCTGCAGCAGTTCGCCGTTCAGGATCAGGGTCGGAACACCGTTAACCTGAATGTTGCCGGCCAGCGTGTTGTTGGCATTCATGATACCGTCGACCTTTTCGCCTTTGGCATCGGCTTTCAGTTTTTCAACGTCAAGACCGATCTTGCCGGCGACTTCGTTGATCTTGTCTTCGTCAAGCGGACCTTCAACCGTAAACAGGGCATTGTGCATTTCTACGAATTTGCCCTGTTCGGCGGCAGCCAGAGCAGCTCTCGCCGCATAGTCGGAATACTGGGAAACGAAAGCCAGCGGCTTGAAGACGACTTTGATGTCTTTGTTGTTGGCCATAACTTCGTTCAGTTCCGGGAACAGTCTGTGGCAGAAACCGCAGGCATAGTCATAAAATTCAACCAGAACGATTTCGGCATCTTTATTGCCGACGAACGGAGAATTCGGATCGTTGTTGATTTCTTCAACATTGTCCTTGATCAGCTGTTTGGCGGCAGCCATGGCTTCTTCCTGCATTTTCTGCTGATATTTCTGCATGGCGTTGAAAATGATTTCCGGTTTTTCGTTCAGGATTTCTTCTACGTTAACCGCGGCAACGGCGGCCGGCGCTTCGGCTTCGGCAGCCTTTTTGCAGGGGTAGAAAACCTTGACCAGAGCGGCGACCGAAAAGAGCAACGCCAAGATCGAAATAAAGAGTGATTTTTTCATAATTTATTTTCCTCTAAAAATTGTTATATAACAAATCAGCTATAATTTAACCAATAACGATTAGATTTACAAGAACAAAAAATTTTTTTATTACAAAAAAATCCAGTCTTTTTTAACCTTTGCCGGTTATACTGCGGGAAAAAACAACAGCCGAAAGAGGAAACAGAAATGCTGCACATAAAATTCCCCGTCATTTCCCGCACCCGCGCGCTTGAAAACAAAATCGACTGTTTTCACGACAAGATGATTGAGGCGGCCGCCGTTTTCCACCGGTCGATAAAAACCTTTTTAAACGAAAACAGCCGGGACGAATACAAGAGCATCAACAAGCAGATAAAAACTATCGAACACGAAGCGGACAAGCTGCGCCGCGACATCGAAAACGACCTCTATTCGCAAAACCTGCTGCCCAACCTGCAGGCCGACATTTTGCAGCTGATTGAAGGGCTGGACAAGATCAACAACCAGTTTGACGACGTCATTTACAAATTCTACATCGAACAGCCGCAAATTCCCGCCCCTTTTCACCGCAAACTGATCGAGCTTTGCTACCAGGTGGCCGACTGCGCCGAAAACATGGCCATCGCTTCCCGCGCCTTTTTCAAAGACTTAAGCACCGTCCGCGACTATTCGCACAAAGTTTACATCATGGAACAGGAGTCCGATTCGACCTACAACGACCTCAAAAAGGCGATTTTCGCTTCCGACATGGAACTGGCCAACAAACTGCAGCTTGATCTCCTGATCACCGAAGTGGCCGACATCGCCGACATTGCCGAAGACTGCGCCGACGAACTGCTGATCTTTACCCTGAAGAGAGACATCTGATGCCGGAATTCTGGATCTTTTTAAGCAGCGGTCTTTTCCTCGGCTGGTCTTTGGGCGCCAACGACGGTTCCAACGTCTTCGGCACCGCCGTCGGCACCCGGATGGTCAAATTTCGCACCGCGGCGGTCATTTCTTCCGTATTTGTCATTATCGGCGCAGTTTTTGCCGGCGGCGGCGCAGCCGAAACACTAAACGAACTCGGCAGCGTCAACGCTCCCGCCGGCGCTTTTATGGTCGGTCTGGCCGCGGCGCTTTCGGTTTACTGGATGAACAAAAGCCGCATTTCCGTTTCCACCTCGCAGGCCATCGTCGGCGCCATCGTCGGCTGGAACGTCT